>Ga0123338_10000048_pt1 | contig 123770 bp, 86 predicted proteins | sample grotaG_FD_89793 | JGI IMG/M metagenome (GOLD analysis project Ga0123338, IMG submission 89793) | Glacier valley bacterial and archeal communities from Borup Fiord, Nunavut, Canada, to study Microbial Dark Matter (Phase II) -... | ecosystem: Environmental > Aquatic > Freshwater > Ice > Glacier ... | reverse complement strand
AGAATAATTTAAACCTTTGCTGCACAACCATTTAATGAACTTTTCGCCTCTCCGGGTATGCTGTTTGCTTCCCTGTTTAGCGGCTGCAAAGATAGATACGGAAATGGCTCTGGCAAGTGAATTCTATTTCTTTTTCAAAATAAATCGCCATTTCTGCCTTTCTTCCTGGTTGAAAGAGAATTAGGGATTCAATCAATTGTAAACTGAATGTTAATTGGGGAGATTTGGAACAAAAAAAATGCTCGAATCTTTTCAATTGCTGCCTATATACTGCCTTTTCAACATTGAAATGGAACAATTGTATAAATATTAAAAGTAAGGAGCATCGGTAACGCAACTTCCATTTCTGAATCTGCGCCAAATGCCATAATGCCAATGCGGTCAATTCAAACCTTGGGAGACTATTGTCGTATTACTGTAATTTTGACGTTCAGACTTTGGGCTCTAGCAATCAGCACATATCGAAAAAGTAATTAAACCAACTTCATTGTCCAAAATTCTGCTGCGAATGATGTATGGCGTTATTTACATTTTGTGGAATGTTAAAGTAAAACTTACTCCCCTTCCCTACTTCGCTTTCTACTCTGATTTCGCCACCATGTTTTTGAATAAATTCCTTACACAGAATCAACCCTAGTCCTGTTCCCTTTTCATCTTTTGTACCCATGGTGGAGTAGCTTTCTTCAATAGCAAATAACTTATCTAACGCCTCTTTTTTTATTCCAACTCCATTATCAGCAACCATTACTATTAATTGGTCTTTTCCCAGCTGGACTGAAATAACAATTTCACCACCGGGGTGAGTAAACTTTATGGCGTTCGAAATCAAGTTTCTAATAATGGTACCCATCATCGCTTTATCTGCAAACACAGATACAATTTCAGGTACATCTGTATAAATGGTGATCGACTTTTGTATGGCCGAGTCGTTTAGCAATTGAGATACAGATTTGATCAAAGTCGTCATATCAATATTTTCAGGACTAAACTCCATTCTGCCAATTTTTGAACGTGACCATTCCAATAAATTGGTAATCAATTCCATGGCTCTTTTTGATGATTCCTGAATGATACCAGCAAATTTCTCCACTTCTGCATAATCTTTTTCAGTCGTCCGTTCCACCAAAAGATCACTGAAACCCAGAATGGCATTGAAAGGACCTCTAAGATCATGAGCCAGAATGGAGAAAAATTTATCTTTCGTAGCATTGAGTTCCCTCAAACGTGTTTCACTTTCTTTAAGTGCTTTGTCAACTCGCTTGCGTTCAGTAATATCCCTGATATTACATTGTATAACTGTTTCATGGTCAGCCAGATAAACATTGCTGACAAACTCGACGCTGATTGATTTTCCACTTTTTGTCACCAAAGGCATATCTTCGTAGCGGATGTATCCTCTAATTTGTAGTTCAGTAAATGCAAACTGCGAATAGCCAATGTTTTTGAAAGTCCCAATCTCCCACAGTTCTTTCCCTTTAAGTTCTTCATACGAATATCCCAGCAATTGAATTATAAACGGGTTTACGTCGATAATTTGACCGTTGACCGCATCCAGAATTAATATACCATCTCTGGCAGATTCAAATAGGCGACGGTATCGCACTTCAGATTCCCGCAGATTCTCCGTTCCCTCTTTATAGGCTGTAATATCAACTGCTGTTACCAGGCATTTATCTTTTTCATCTGAAACCAGCCCTTCAAGATGAACAAACCTTGAGGTTTTTCCTACTATATTCAGCCTCACTTCGCAAGACTGTGTTGTATCATGTATAAAAATATCGTTTATGAAATTGTCAAAAGTAGCCCATGTATATAAGGTAAGAAAAGATTTGAATCTTTGATCAATCAACTTGACGCGTTCCTTCCCAAGCATTTTGGCTCCCATAAGGTTGAGCTCGCTGATAACACCGCTCTTGTTGAGTGTAAAGTAACCCGCAGGGAAAAAATCATAAAGTGCTGAATATTTTTCTGCATTCGTTCTAGCCTCTTCTTCCGCCATGAGCAACTGTTCATTTTGCATTTCCAACTCTAGTTGATGGACTTGGAGTTCGTGAACGAGTTTTTGAATACCCTCATTGGTATAGGCTAATGATTTAACTTCATTCTCATTTGTTATTTTTCCTTCAGCCTTTTGTAACAGTGAAGCAGCTTTAACTGAATTCTTATCTTTTCTCATGGCCAGCCCTGTGATTGAATCAATATTGGGGTTTCTTAATTTTAGCAGTTTCTGTAAAAAACCTTTGCTTAAAATGTAACAAATGGGCAAACAAATTGTTTATTCATCATAGACACTGCAATTCAAAAGCTACCTTTTGTATTTTTCTATGGGTCATTAAATAATTCAGTTTCATTTGCAATACTGAAATAACTGACCCTGGTTTAAATTGCCGAATCAACCATTGGGACTGTAAAATGAAACTTTGATCCATTTTCTTTCCCCTGACTACCTCGATGACTTTCAACCCAGATTTCACCTTTGTGTTTGTCTACAAATTCTTTACACAAGATCAATCCAAGTCCAGTGCCCACTTCATTTTGTGTTCCCATGGTAGAATAACTCTTATCAATTCGAAATAATTTGTCAATATTTTCTTGTTTCATTCCAATCCCATTGTCAGTCACTGTTATCATACATTTATTCTGAACTTGCCTGGTGGAAATAACAATTTCGCCACCCGGATGGGTAAACTTAATAGCATTCGAAAGTAAATTTCTCAATATAGTGCCAACCATGAGCCTATCAATTAGCACATTGGTATTCTGATGTATCTCCCGATGAATCGTAATGGATTTTTGAATGGCTGTATCTTTCAATAATTCTATTACTTCATTTATAAGTAAATAAATGTCAAACGGTTGTGGGTCAAATTCCATTTTACCCATTTGTGAGCGTGACCATTCCAACAAGTTCTGTAACAAATCCATAGCCCTCTGGGAGGATTGTTGGATAATGGTTGCATATTTCACAATTCCTACGTAATCTTGTTCCTCAATTTGTGTGATCAAAAGGTTACTGAATCCCATAATGCTGTTGAAAGGACTTTTAAGGTCATGACCAATGATGGAAAAAAATTTGTCTTTCGTAGCATTCAACTCCTGCAAACGGGCTTCACTTTCTTTCATGGCCATCTCAGCTTGTTTGCGATCGGTAATGTCGATAATAAAACCTGCAAGGCAGGAAGGTTTTCCTTGAATCTGTATTGGAAATTTAATGATTGAATAATGACGTCCGTTAAGTTCTTCTTCATTTTCAATCTTAATTCCATTTTTCAGACTCAACTTATCACTTTCGTACATACTCTTTGCAATGTCGGCTTGGTAAAGTTCTTTCGAAGTTTTACCAATCAATTCTTCCATTTTTTTCCCAAGCCAACTTTCATAATTGCGGCTTAACTGCAAGGTACGTAGCTTTGCATCTTTGAAGAAAATATAGATAGGACTGTTTTCCAGAAACTGATTGAAAATTTCATCTCTTTCTTTAATTGCTTTCTCTACCTCCTTACGATCGGTCAAATCAATATCGAAGCAAAATAATTCAGGCGCTCTTCCTGGCATTTGCACAATAGCATGGCTGCTTAAAACATCCACCCGTGATCCATTGTGTCGCATAAGCGACAACTCTCCCGAAGGGATGGGCTGACCGGTTTCTACCATTTGGTTAATTGCATAAGTAAAATCCGCCTGCATTTCTGTCGGAACAATCAATTTCACGATATTGCGTCCAATAGCTTCATCAGCCGGATAGCCATACAATTGTTCTGAGGCATGATTCCAGTATTGAATTCTACCATCCGGTGAATAACCCTGCACGCATACATAAGGTATGTTTTGTAATAAACTTCGAAACCGCATTTCACTCACCACCAATGCCTCCTCAGCCAACTTACGGTCGGTAATGTCATGAATGATTGAATGCAACAAAGTACGCCCTTCAATTTCGATGGGGCAACTGTAAACTTCAACATCTCTAATTTGGCTGTCAGAAAGCTTATGTCGGAAGTTATTGTATGTTTGTCGGCCCCGGATAATAGCTTCAATTCTTGTTTTTGACTGCAACATGGACTGCATATTGATGTCTATTATTTGTAACTCTTTGATCTTTTCACGTGTATAACCATAAAACTGGCAGGCTACAGAATTTGCATCTACAATAGCGCCATCAGCAGGATCAATCAGAATCATGGCTGCATTACTTTTCTCGAAAATAGCATGGTACAACTGTTCACTTTTAGTAAGCATTTCCTGTACTCGCTTTCTTTCTGTGATATCGTGCACAATGGCATACATGCGTCTATTTTCACCTCTATCATTTTTAACCACATAAGCCCTTAGTTCAACAGTAATAATACTTCCATCCTTTTTGATGAATTCTTGCTCATAAACCTGTGAAAATCCTTGAGGAAGTATATGTTCTTCAATAATGTTTTTTTCGTAAGCGTCCCATTTGTTCTGCGTAATGTCTGCAAGATTAAGTTGAACAAGTTCCTGGAGGCTATATCCAAGCATTTGTTCAAATGAGCTATTGCAATCAATAATCTGACCGTTCAAATCGATCCAGGCAAAGCCATCTATAATACTATCATAAATTGTGCGGTACTTAATTTCAGAACGGCGCAATGCTTCTTCTGCTCTTTTTCGCTCGGTAATGTTTCGGGTAACACCTATAATGCCTATAAAGTCGCCACCTTTATTAAACATGGCAGAGACTGTTACATCAGTCCAAACCGTAGATCCATCCTTACAAATCAGTTTCAATTCCATACAAGTTTCCCGGATAGGACATTCTTCATAAAGGGATTCAAAAGCTTCCTTAAGAGCAGATCGGGCAGTAACAGTCGATTCCTGAGTGAGGATCTCTTCAATGGAATGGTGCATCATCATTTCGTCAACCGTATAGCCGCAGAGTTTTTGAACTGAAGGACTGATATAAGTAAAGCGGCCTTTCAAATCCATGGTCCAGATCACATCCGAGGCATTGTCAGCCAACAGACGATGTCGCTCTTCGCTCTTTTGCAATGCCTCCTCTACTTGCTTGCGCCAGGTAATCACAACGCTCAAAGCGGTTACACCCGTAATTTCGCCTTTCGAAACGATTGGATTAAGAAATACCTCATAGTAATGAAGTTCTTGACCTACATGATTCGAAAATTCAAAAATAACCCGCCTGCCCAATAACGCTTTATCATATTTTTGCTTCCATAACAGCTTCAAATGAGAAGGAAGAATATTCAGTGAATTCATTCCACTCTTTAATTCGATATTATAGGAGGCAAAACATTCGTCGCGAAAAAAATTATTAAAGATGATAAAATTATACTTTTTGTCGATTGACCATATAGACTCGTCCTTATTGTTAATCAGAGATTCCAGATTTGTTTGTGTTTTTATCAGTTTTTCATGCTGCAGTCTGCGCTCTGTAATGTCAACGGCAGTCATAAGGCAATGATTTTCATCTTCAGAAAGAATTCCTTCCAAGAGTACGTAAATAAAAGTATACTTTTCGACCACCAACCTTAATTCACATGTTTGCTTAGAATGGGATTCATATATACTGTTGAAAAAATGGATGAAGTCAGGTAGATTGTCTTGGGGTACAAATTGCTTGAAGTTGTTATTTATCAAAAAAGATCTTTGCATTCCCAGCATTTTAGCACCGCTGAGATTCATTTGGATGATACTTCCAACAGGATCAAGGGTAAAATATCCGGCTGGGGCGAAATCGTAAAGTATGGTAGCCGTTTCTGTTTTTTGTAAAGCTTGCTTAAGTTCCTCATTTTGCATTTCAAGCTCAATTTGGTGCACCTGAAGTTCATGAAGGAGTTTCAACTGATCTGCCTGTCCATCTTTAGGATCATCAGCTAGAATAGTTTGAAAAATGGAGTATTCCTTTTCTAATTTTTCCTCAGCCTTTTGCCGGAGATTATTGGGATATGTAGAATTTTCAATTTCCATATTCTAAATATTTTTCTTTAAAGATTCATCATCTCTTTTATAAAGTTTCAAGGTTTCCCAAACGCACTAGTCAAGGCTCCCAAATTAATTCACTTCCATTTATTTTCTGTTCCCTATTGTTATCCTCTTTAACGTAAATTAACTATCTTCGGTTTCATTAATCATCATCACTGTTCTAAAAATTCGCGCAATTCAATAGCCTGTTCGAAGTGTTACTATTTCCTGAACAATACTATTTTTCACTTCAATTATTTAATATTTGACTGCTAAGATAATAATTTTCAAATTCATTTTACAACATTCTTCAAAATAAATATCATAACCTTAGTTATTTTGAATTTTAACCCAATTAATCAATAGAAGATTGAATTCTTCAACCTTCTAAAATTGGCGTCCTGTCTGAATTCATTCATATTCAGTCCTTAATCATTCCCCTGGTGTAAATTGGAACAGATTTGGTATTGGAATACGATATATTTAATAATTTTTCCCCATTTTTCAATGGCTGAACAACATTTAATGAAGGTATTTAAACAAACATATCTGATTAAAGTTCAACACTGAGAATATGATTTGATCTTAAATTCCTTTTCTATTTGCAAAATTTCACCTGAGGCTTACATGTATTGATGACTCATTCATTTTTTTGGCCCTTACGCTTGATTATTTTAATCAATAGTTGTAAATTAGATGAAAGTTATAAAAAAGCAATTTTACCATGGAAGAAACTCTCAAAAGTCATTGGTACTTGCCTTATGATCAGGTAATTATCAAAGCCCAGGCGATTCAACCCTACTTCGCTGCTGATATTCAACAATTTACAATGGTTGATCCTTGGTTCACTTCAGATGTCAATACTGAACTCCTGTCGAACATTTATTTAGGATTGAAAGATTTTTCAGAAAGCAGTTTGATAGAAGAAATCAAATGGCTAAAAATTTTGCAGGATGCCATTTTTACAGATGCCGTCCTTTGTTACGAGAATTTGAACTACTTTGTCGACCTGGGATTCAAAAATGAGACCTTAAGCACAAAAACTTTTGGATATTCAGGTTTAGCAAAAGCACGCCATTCAGTAAAAAAAATGATTGACTTGTTGAATTATGTACATTCAGCAATTTTGGATCCAGTGAATGAAACCCGGTTGATAGAAGTCGGCATGCCACATGCCTTAGTTCTTGAGGTGGCCAACGTTGCTGCTGAACTGGCTTCTATACATGGCGAATTAAAAATACTGAAAAAACAATATTTACTGCTGACCCAGGAACGGATAGGACTGTATAACTCGATATGGGAAATCATATCAAAAATAACCCAAGCCGCAAAAATCATATTCGCAAACGATGCGGAACGCCTGGCTATCTATAACCTTTACGATACCGGCGACTTGAATACAAATATGAAGGAATTCATGCACCTTAATTAATGAACTATACCTGTGATCCGTATACTGCCGATGAGTAGTATACGGATTTTGTTTTGATCACACCCTATTTTTGTTAAAAAGAGTTTTTGCATAACCAAACCAGATTAGATTATTATTTTTTAAAAATATATTATTGATATTCTTGCTATGCTTTTTTCTCATTTTTACTACAAAAATATCATCCGATCCTTAGTTTTGGAGAAAACTTACCCTTATGTAATAATAACAAAAAAAAAAAGTTAAAATATTTCTTTAAAAGAACATAACTTGTTAAAAAACAATGCGTAAAAGATAAAAAAGAATTAGATATTTAGAAACCAAAAAATAATTTAGCTATGGAAACACTCCCAATAAGTCATTGTTATTTAACTTATGATGAAGTAATCACCAAGGCTCAAGCGATACAACCCCATTTTGAAGCGGATCTTAGCCAGTTTACCCTCTATGATCCATGGTTCACAGCAACTGTAAATACGGAACTTCTGTCGGGAATTTATATTGGACAGAAGGATTTTTCAGAAGACAATGAGATGGCCGAAATCAAACATTTACTCGATCTGCTCGATAAAAAGCTTGCAGATGCCCGTCATTGTTATGAAAAATTGACCTACTATATCGATAAAGGACTCGGAAGAAGTATAGATACCTACAAAACCTTTGGACATTCAGAGTTTCAAAATGCCCGCTGTTCAGTAAAAAGAATGATCCCCCTGTTGAATCAGGTTCTTACTGCCATTTCACTTAAAGATAATGAAACCATTTTACTCAAAGCTGGAATGCATAATGGCCTGCCCCTTGAAATATCTATTCTAGCCGATGAGCTATCTGTTATTTATGACGAATTGAAAATATTGAAAAAAAGACATTTGCAAAATACACGAGAACGGATTGAATTGTTTAACGCACTGTGGGATAATTTATTAAAAATATGTACTGATGCAAAAATCATTTTTGCAACCGATACTAATCATCTGGCTTACTATGAGCTTTTCGATTTGGAAGATTTGGATGTGCAAATGTTTGACCTCAGTGTGCATTAATATTTTGGGAGAACCAATAATCAGAACGTAACACTAATGTGGAGTACGGATTATTTATAGGAAATAAATTTCAAATAAATTCAATTGATTTCTTAAAAACCTATCATCGGCAAGGACGCAGTTTTACTTTTATTGTATAAAAGAAACTCAGACTAAGTGTTGCATCCTATTTTTATGGAGTAGAATTTTCTAAAAATAATTCCATAATGGTCATGGTTAAAATTGATCCTACTCATTTTCCCAAACCCTTATAATATTTTGATTATTCCAATAGTCCACTTCAATAATTAAGCTGCCTTTGATTGTAGAACTCTAATAAGATGGTTGTTAACACATAATATATTTGTATATTCAACCCTGGTTCGACTTCAACGTCCCATTAAAATAAAGTCCCCATTATTTTGATACCTTTGTGGTTTATCTATTTTATCTCTATTTTGCCTCTGTTTTACCTCTGTCTTATTTAATTCATATCATTTTCAAATATAATACGTATATAATAGTTACAAATACGTATTATATACGTATTATATTTGTATTTTAATTGTATTTTATATGAATTAAATAAAACAGAGGTAAGACAAAGATAAAATAGAGATAAAATAGATATACCACAAAGATATAACGCTTAAAAAAGGACATACCACGACCAACTCAGTTCCCAGAGGCCCGAGAATTGGATTAAGTAGCTGCAGAATTTACAGTTGGAAATGAATAAAAAGGTGTAATGATTGGGTTAAGGAGAAAGATATAGGAATGAAAATAAATGTACGATCCTGATTCAACAGGTGGAGTATTCATAATTAGTATAAAATAAAATGAGACTGATCTTGGGTATATAATTTGATGTTGAATGATTTCAAAATTAAAAACTGATGTCACTCCGAAAAGTTACTAAAATAAAAATTGCCACTAAGACTCTAAGAACATAAGGTACACAAAGTATTTATTATCAACTATTTATTATTAGTGTAACTTTTAATCTTTGAGACTTAGTGGCAATTTATCTTTGAATGACTTTTCGGAGTGGGCTCAACCTTAAACTTTGAACTTAAAACTTTATGGCTTGGTGATATTGGCGCCAATGGTAATAATTCCAATTATTTTTCCCTGTTCATCCAAAAGCTGATGGGCCGACCATTCAATTCGAAGTTCTTCACCATTGAGGGCTTTTACAATGTTCTCAAACCGGTTGGGTAATGTACCGGCTATTAATTTCTTCATATCGGCTTCGACTTGTTTCTGGGATAATCGGGGGATAAACAATTCAACGTACTTTTTACTCAGTACATCTTCGCGTTTGTATTGAAAGAGTTTTTCAGCTTCAGGATTAAACTCAATCACATTTCCATCAGAGGATAAGCCCAAAATGACACTAGGGACTGTCTGAATGAAGGAACGGAGGGTCATTTGGGTTTCCTTCAGTGCATGTTCCATTTGTTTTGATTTTGTAATATCCACGAACGTGATTACTACTCCATCAATTTTATCTTCAAAAGTACGGTAAGGCATGATACGGATATTGAACCAACGTCCATCGCGGGTCGCAATAGGTTTTTCCATAAATGTCAGTGAACGCAATACTTCTCTGGCATCTTCATACAATTCGGGATAGTCCAGATCAGTCACCTGATCTGTAAAAACTCTTCCTATATCGCTCTTTATAAGTTTAAATATCTTAGTTGCCGAATAGGTAAACTGGCGGATTCTCAAATTTCGGTCGAGAAACAAGGTAGCAATGTCGATACTGTTCAGCAGATTAGACATATCGTTGTTTGTCCGGGCTGAATCGTCAATTTTACTTTGTAATTCGGCATTTACAGTGTGAAGCTCCTCATTCAGACTCTGCATTTCTTCTTTGGAGGTGCTCAATTCTTCATTGGCCGATTGCAGTTCTTCGTTGGTCGATTGCATCTCCTCACCGGTTGACTGCAGTTCTTCCTGAGAAGTCTGCATCTCTTCACGTAAAATTTGATGTTCTTCTTTCACGCGCTGAAGTTCATTTTCCAATTCATTGTTCAAAGTGCTTCCCAACACCTTTTTACTTTTTTGTTTGGAAGAATCTATCTGCGAGTTAGGAACAGTGGAGAAAATCACCAGAATCTTGCCTTTTAATGGTAAGGGTTTTTCAATCTGTTGAATGGTAACATCCAACAATTTAGTTGTTTTGCCTTTTTCCACTTTGATTTTGTGCAAAACTATCTTATCAAAGCTCTTCATTGCCTTACGGAAAGCAGTGGGAAGTTCGTTCCGCAATCCTTCACGCGCCATGGCATAGATGTTCATGTTTGCTTTACCAGCAGCAGGCTCGAGATAATCACCTGTACTTCCGGTGATGTAAAGTATATCGCCCCGATCGGTAACCAGCACACTTGCAGGTGAAAACTGCTGCAATAGCAACTGATCAGTAAGCGTTTGCAGGGATTCGGAATTTTTTCCTGAAATTTGATTTTCAATCCCGCCCGGATTGAGTCGGGTAAATGAACTAGGAAAATCGAACAACTCCTTAGTTTTGGGTGCACCGGTTCTTTGATAGATTCTTAATTTTGAATTAACAGTTGAAAACAAATCACTTTGAGCCCCATTTGTTTCAGCACCGCCCAATATCAGCATTCCGCCATTGTTAAGGCTATAATGAAACAAGGTGAGCAGTTTTTTCTGCAATTCGGTGTCCAGATAGATCAGTAAATTACGGCATGAAAGGATATCGAGTCTGGTGAAAGGTGGATCTTTAATCACATTTTGGGGGGCAAATAAAACCATCTCACGTATCTTAGCACTCACGAGGTAATGTTCGTCATCGGTTTTAATAAAAAAACGATTTAGTCGATCAGCAGATACATTGGCTTCGATATTTTGGGAAAAGATGCCTTTGCGGGCCTTATCAATGGCCGCTAAATCCAGATCGGTAGCAAATATCTGCAATGATAAACTCTTGTTGGGCATGATTTTACCTATTGCTTCCTTAAAAACAATGGCCAGTGAATAGGCCTCCTCTCCTGTAGAGCACCCTGGTATCCATGCCCTGAGTATTTGACCGTGGGACAATGAAGCAATCAAGGATGGAATTACATTTTCCCTCAAATGATCCCAAACAGCTGCGTCACGGAAGAAATTGGTCACTCCGATCAACAGTTCTTTGAAAAGAATATCCAATTCAGCAGGGTTTTCCTGCAAATAGCGTACATAAGAAACTATTTTATTGATTTGGTGAATGCCCATTCGTCGCTCGATACGGCGATACAATGTATTTTTTTTATAGAGTGAGAAGTCGTTACCGGTTTGAGTGCGTAAAAGGATAATGATTTTTTCGAGTGAACTGGAATCTCTCTCCAATTCCTGCTGGACGTTAACGCGAGGGGTCGACTTGTTGAGCGCCATCAATTTTTCAGGCAGATCATGGGCTGAAGCAACAATATCAACGGCTACAGTTTCGATTGCTGAACGAGGCATACTGTCGAATTTGGCAGATGAAGGATCTTGAACCAATACCATACCGTCCTTTTCTTTGATCGCCTTCATCCCTATGCTTCCATCCGATCCCATTCCGGAGAGGATAATTCCGATGCTGTTTTCACCCTGGTCATCGGCAAGCGATTTGAAGAAATAATCAACAGGAAGCCTCAGGCCGCGTGTTTCAATAGGATCAAACAAATACAAGGCCCCTTTGAGAATTGACATACTGGTATTGGGAGGAATTACATAGACACAATTAACTTTAATTTTTAAGCGGTTGGTCACCGTCATTACTTTCAGGAGAGTAATGCGCTGAAGAAGCTCGGGCATTATTCCTTTGTGATGGGGATCAAGATGTTGGATTACCACAAATGCCATTCCGCAGTTAGCAGGCACATTTCCAAAAAACTGTTCCAAAGCCTCAAGTCCTCCGGCAGACGCACCTATTCCTACAATAGGAAATTGATCGGCTTTAGTATCTGGAGCTTTCGCAATCACTGTATCTGAGGCTTCAGGATCAACAATTTTGGATTTAACTTGCTTCTTCATGGGTTGACTTATAAATAAGTTTCATCCAAAAACATATTAAACAATAGTTTCAGGATTTTGTTCTATTGATATAATTTGAAGCTGCAATATATGAAAATTTTTACCTCCTTTTACGAAGGGCAATAACATTGGGAATTTTCCAGAAATGGTCGTTGTCATCATTGTCACAGGTGTTTGACACGTAGCTGCCATATTTGGCGATCACCGTATCTCCGGTGTTGATATACAAACTGGTTTCAGGGCCACCTTCCAGATAAACGGTTGTGCGTATATTTAAGGGTAAGCCTTGTAAAAAACCAATCATGGCAAGGTGGGTGTAGGGTGAGCGGGTATAAATAATGTAAAGATTCCCGACATTGTCGGTTGCAGCGAGAACCATACTGCACGATTGGTCAGGTCTTTTTGAATAGGCCATTCCTTCGCCTTCCTGGCCTATCATTCTCATACCCTGGCACAAAGAGAAATATTGTGTTTTCACTTTTTCCCAATCCTGATAAGTAATGTCAATTATTCTGAATGGCGGTTTCAACTTATCTTTGGGATGCATGGCCAAAATAGCATTGTAATAACCACTTTTGGTAGGGTTATTAAGGTGTTTGTAATTTTTTAAGTATCCTTTGTTCGAATGCACCTTATCGTAATTGTACATCCCGGCATTGATGATTATGTTTTTATCAAATTCTTTTGCCCATTCCTCAGCCGTTCGCAAGTTCTTACCATGTTCGGAAGCGGTCAGGAATTCGAAATCGAATTTCCAGGCATCCACTTTCAGGATGGTCAGTTTTGAATCGTTGACCACCGATTTTTCGGGGGCATCCAACTCAACATATTGTAAACCATCGGTTAAGGTAATCCAGGGAATCGTATTGACCCAATAGTTCTGAGAACGAGCCCCTAAACTTGTAAGGAAAAACAGCATAAACAAAAACCGACCTATTCTTCCTGTAAAGTTGTGATAATGAAAGAAATTACACATCCGTAAAGTCAAATTTTGCATTTTTAAAGGGGAATAGATCATACAATTCTCCAGAGTAATAAAATTCGTAGGCTACGGCTCCAAAAGAATATTTTTTGCCTTTGATGTTAATTCCTGAACCACCAACCACTGGATTTTCTTTTGGAATCGAGACTTCATAGCCAATATTGTAGAGGGTAGCCAAAATCTCAGGGCGATCGCCTATTGGGAATCCTGACTTTTCCCATTGCGTTTTGATCTGCTTTACATTAAGGGCTGCATAAAGATACGAATAAAAGTGATTCTTGTAAGATGTCAGCCTGTTAAAGCGTTCCTGAGAAGTATTCTGGGTTTTAAAATCAAGCAGATGTTCATATTTTGCACCCAGATAAAATACTGATGCACTGTCGTATAGATTTTTTTCAATCCTTTGAGCAGTCGGAACTTTGATACCAGTTACGCCCAATGAGAAAGTGGTTTCAACTGAAAGGATTTTCAATGGGCCGATCCATTTTTTGTAAGCTTCACGATTTGAATTGAACAGCCTGATTTGCTCTCCCACCAATACGGCCACGATCAGGCGTGGTTCAACGCCAGTTAAATGAGCAGCAGAATCGATCAGGGCTTTGTCTTTGGCAACGGCATATTTAAAATCCGTCCATTCAGAAATATTCATCCATTCAAAAATACTTTTGCTCTTTGGCTGTCCTTGTTTGGAATCAATTTTTTCTTCAAACTGATTGACCGCTGTATGATATTCGGCATTGTCCTGCATGTGAAGGTCAACGGCATTAATCATTCGCTGAGCTTCGATCAGGTTGTGACTTTTATAATAAGCATTCTGAATGAAGTATGCATTGGCAGGATAATACCTGTTCAGTATAGATAGATTGTGGAGCAACCTTTCCTCGCTGAAATTAACTTTAGTAGAATCGTCCTTCAGAGAACTGCTATACTTATCTTTTATTTCCTGAAAATAGCGGTCGTTACGGTCAACAACCCCCGGGTCATCAGTCAAATGAAATTTCACTGCAAAAAAAGCCATTGTCAATACAAAACCAATTATTCCGAATAAGCCCACAAATCCGATGGTTAAATACCTCAAAATCTTGTGGGAACCACTATTTTTCATTGTACAAGTTTACATTTTAAAACTCCTGCAAAGGTACAAAAAGGTGTTATTGTTTGTTAATGAAACCATGAATTTTGCAAAAAATGCACAATTTAATAATGAGAATGCTACTTTTGCTTCTGTTCAAATTTTTGATCATATAGTTACAAACCAAATTTTGAAGATGAAGTTACGCACAATTACACTATCCGTCAGTCTGTTTTTTTCCGTCTGCACTTATTCTAACCAGGTTTTTAAAGATACAATAGCCTCTTCGATCAATGAAAACGAAATTGATTCACTGATCAACACATTGGAAGATTTATCAAGTGACTCACTGCTTTCAAATGATGAAACACTCTATAAAAATATCTGGAACAGTACCCAGATTAAATATCCCCTAAACACTCTTCCGCCCAAAGATGTCATCATTACCATCACCCTGGCTGAACCCTACGACCATCCTTATGTACAACCGGTAAGAGGCAAAATGCTTTCAAAATTTGGACCCCGTGGCCGAAGAATGCATACGGGAACCGATATAAAATTAAATTCAGGCGACACTGTACGTTGTGCTTTTGATGGTAAAGTGAGGCTTGCCAAAAAGTTCAACGGCTACGGCAACCTCGTTTTGGTTAGACATAATAATGGTCTGGAAACAATTTATGGCCACCTTAAAACGATCAAGGTAAATGTAAATGACATTGTCAAAGCCGGTGATTTAATTGGATTGGGAGGACGAACCGGACGAGCTACCTGCGATCACCTTCATTTCGAAACCCGTCTTTTTGGTGAACCGTTTGACTCAAACAAATACATCGACTTCGAGAATTGTGCTTTACGCAGCAACCATGTATATTATATGAACAAAAAGTTTGAAATCAACCCCGACAATTTCAAACTGGAACCAATTATTGAAAACACACCGGTATTGGCATCCACTGCCAGCATCGCTGAGGATGTAATTATGGTTGAAAAAGTGAATACAGCCGCTAAAGTTAATACTTCATCCAAGGTAAGTACCAAGACAAATACCAAAAAACACATAATCAGAAAAGGCGATAACCTGGGAATTATTGCAAGAAAATACCATACCTCCATTAAAAAACTTTGTTCGACCAATAAAATTACAGCGCAAAAAACGCTTAAAGTGGGGTCGAGCATCAGAATAAATTAAAATGAGAAGGTGAGAAAGTGAGAAAGTGAGAAGGTGAGAATTTCCACATCTTCTCACCTTCTCATTTTCTCACCTTCTCACTTTCTCATTTTCTCATTTTCTCATTTTCTGCACCAGCATAAGTCCATCTCTAACAGGAAAGATGACATTTTGTACACGTGTATCATTTTGCACCAGGTCGTTGAACGCAAGTATTCCACGCGTCTGATCTTCATTTGCAGCCAGCGGATCAATCACTTTCCCGCTCCATAGGATATTGTCGGCCAGCAGAAACCCTCCAACAGGCATCAAGTCAAATACCAGGTTGTAATATTCGCAGTAATCACGTTTGTCGGCATCAAGAAAAACCAGGTCGAACGATTGGTCAAGTTGAGGAATAATCATTCGTGCATCGCCTATATGTTGAATGATGCTGTCGCCCATTCCCGATTTAAGGAAGTATTTTTGAGCCATCGGCTCCAATTCATCGTCAATTTCTATGGTATGCAGCTTTCCTCCTTCAATCAATCCTTTTTCCAGACACAGGGCTGAATAGCCGGTAAAAGTTCCGATTTCAAGAATATACCTTGGTTTGATCATTGCACTGATCATACTGAGTATTTGACCCTGCAAATGCCCGGATAACATACGCGCACCCATTACTTTCAGATTGGTTTCGCGGTCGAGCTCCAGCAAATAATCCTCCTCAGGCGAAATATGATTGATAATATACTGGTCAAGTAAAAAAGCATTCTTCATTTTGTAACAAGTTGATTTATTTATTGACTCCTAATCGAGTGTTTTCATCTGAAAGTTTTATCATTAAATATTTTGATTTTTCATAAAATTAGTGTACCTTTGGGTACCAAAGGCCCAACAATCAGTCTATATAAGGTTATTTTAAATCCGTATTACTGGTAAATCAGAATACTGCTTTGAGGTTCATCCAAAAGCTCATTGGCAATATCGAGGATATCACTACTGCCAACCTTTTCGATTTTCTCATAAATCATTTCCATTGGGTCAACACGATTGAAAAACAGCAGGCTCTTACCCAATGAGAGCATCAGGTCTTCCCTATTCTCAGTTGAAATAGCCAACTGACCAATCAATTGTTTTTTGGCCCTGCTCAGTTGAAGAATTCCCATGGACTTCTCTTTGATTTTCCTGAACTCTTTATTTACCAAACGTAAAGCCTGATCCATATTTTCCTTGTCAGTGCCGAAATAAACGGTAAACTCGCCAATATCGAAATAACTGGTGTAACTTGATTCAACATTGTATGCCATACCGTTACGTTCGCGCAATACCATATTGAGCCGTGAATTCATCGATGGACCACCCAAAATATTATTCAGTAAAATCATCGGCATTCGTTTTGGGCTAAATACATCAGGGGCAAGATTACCAATAAGGCAATGGGCCTGGAAGGTATCTTTCTGAACAATTCTGGTTTCGGGATGATAATCGTAAACATCAGTTCGTTTCTTGGTGCGAATGTTCGCAGGGATAGCCCCAAAATATTTCTCTGCCAGATGAATGAATTTCGACATAGAAATGTTACCCACTGAACTTAAAACCAATTGATCGGTTTGGTAATTTTCATCCATAAATTTCAGGATACTATCTTTGCTGAATGTCTTAAGAAGCTCTGGAGTTCCCAGAATATTGCGCGCAATCGGGTGTCCATTAAAGAGAATTTCCTCAAATTCATCAAAAATAAGCTCCGAAGGACTGTCTTTGTAAGAATTTATTTCTTCAATGATCACTTCTTTTTCACGTTCCAGTTCTTTCGCAGGGAAAGTACTGTTAATTAATATATCGCTTATCAATTCCATTGACCGCTGATAATATTCGCTCAGAAAAGTGGAATACACCGCTGTTTCTTCCTTGGTGGTATAGGCATTCAATTCGCCCCCAACATCTTCAATCCGGTTTAATATGTGAAAAGCTCTACGCGATTGAGTTCCCTTAAAGATCACGTGCTCAATAAAATGAGCGATGCCTTGTTCGTCTTCCTCCTCATCCCTCGATCCGGTATTAATCAAAACTCCAAAATGCGAAACCGGTGATTTAGCTTCCTGATGAATAATTCGGATTCCATTCTTTAAAACGAATGTCTGCATTGTTTTCTTGAAAAAGTGTAAAATAAATTGGTCTGCAAAAGTATGAAAAAGAAACGGTTCGACACTCCGAACAAAATAAATCAGGAATATGAATTAATTTGTCTTTGTAGTTTAAATAATTGGTCTATATTTGCAACCCGAAAGCGAAACGGAATAAGGCACATTGCCGACCACCGCGAGCTTCGGAAAATGTCCACACCGGACTCAAAATGGTGCCATAGCTCAGTTGGTAGAGCAATGGACTGAAAATCCATGTGTCCCTGGTTCAAATCCAGGTGGCACCACAAAGGGAAGCAAATTGCTTCCCTTTGTTATTTTAAATACCAATTGCACGAATTGATTCGAATTACACGAATTTGAATACCAGTATTGATCTATCCAAAAGGCTCGGGATCTGAGCTATAAATCTTCCCATTATCTCATTTCCCCAAAACAAGTTGTTATCATGCTCTGAAAATTATTATCTTTGTAATAAAGAAAATAATATGACAACAGTAATCATTAATGAAAAAACCAAAGCTGGGCGGTCACTCGTTGAATTCCTTAAATATTCCAAATATGCAACAATTGTGGATCAATCACCTGCAATTGACAGTATTATAAAAGGATTCTCTGAACTGCAACAAGCTAAGGCAGGCAATTTGGAAGGAAAATCAGCCCGCAAACTAGCTGAAGAATTATGATTCGAATCATTGCTCTATGCTGCTCCCCAAAAACAGGACAGGAAGTTAAGATATAAATTTACATCTTTAAACTAAAATTTATGTCACTCACAAGAAGGAAATTTAGTAAGGAATTTAAGACCAAAGTTGTTTTGGAATCGCTCAAAGAGCGCGAATCTCTTGAAGTATTGGCCAAGAAATATGAACTTTTACCTGGGCAGATTACCACATGGAAAGCTGTGGCGTTAAAAAATTTCGGGAATGTATTTTCAACAGATCCATCCGAGACAAAAGAGAGTGGAGTGGACGCCCAGTTATTGTACGCCCAGATTGGTCAGTTAAAAGTTGAGAATGATTTTCTAAAAAAAAGCTTCGATGATCAGTTCTGAACAACGAAAAGGGATGATAGAAATCAACTGTAAGAAATTGAGTATAAGTTCTCAATGTGAATTGCTTTCGCTTAACAGGAGTAGCTTTTACTACGTTCCCTCAGGAGAGTCACAGGAGAATCTGGAGATCATGCGCAAGTTGGACGAGAAGTATTTTTCAACCCCCTTTTACGGGGCATTACGACTAACGGCATATCTTTTAACATGCGGCTTTAATGTGAATGTAAAGCGGGTACGACGTATGATGAAGATCGTCAACTGGCAAACCATTTACAGGGAACCACACACGACTGTCAGTGATAAAACGCACTACAAATACCCATATCTGCTCAGGGGTTTAAAGACAGAAAGGTGTAACCAGGTCTGGGCCATGGATATTACCTACATCCCGATGAAGACCGGTTTTATGTACTTGACGGCCATTATCGATTTGCACAGCCGGTACGTTGTTCAGTGGTCATTATCTAACTCCATGAGTGCCCAGTGGTGTGCAGAAGTGGTTCAGGAAGCCATTAAACAACATGGTGTCCCTGAAATTTTCAACACCGATCAGGGCAGCCAGTTTACCAGCGAAGTATTTATTAATACCTTAATTGACAATGGTATAAAAATCTCAATGGATGGAAAAGGAAGAGCTCTCGACAACATATTTATTGAACGATTGTGGCGAACTGTAAAATATGAAAACATATATCTGAATGTATATGAAAATGGTCTATCTTTATGGAAAGGACTGGAAGAGTATTTCCAATTTTATAACCACGAAAGATTGCACCAGTCATTAGGTTATCATACTCCAAATCAGAAGTATGTGTTTGCGGCCTAAAACGAGAATAACTTTTTTATGGCATTTGAAGCCAAAAAGTTATTTCCCGTTTTGTCCGAATCGAATTGCAGCATATAAAAAATCTTAACTTGCTGCTAATATTGTCCGACCAATGGGGAGTAGTTTACTCTTCCTGAATTTGAAAAAGATTTAAAGAGGCTAAATAAAAAGTATCAAAGCCTGAAATTTGAATATCTATCTTTCATTGAAAGATCTGAAAATGAAGGTCCTCAAGGTATTCTTATTGGTCTCAATACTTATAAAGCAAGAATAGCAATAAAATCTAAAGGTAAAGGTAAAAGTGGAGGGTTAAGAGTTATTTCTTACCATGTTATTCTTACTTTTGAGATGGATAAGATTTATTTGGTAGCCATTTACGATAAAAGTGAAATGTCTTCAATAGAAATGAAAAGAATTGGTCAAATCATAAAAAAATATAATGATGACAGTTCATTTAAAGAACTATAAAGGAGCCGTAGAATTTGTATTAAATTAATCGCGTTTAAACTTTGAACTAAAGGATAAATTGTACATTATGAGTTTAATTTATCCATCAGATCGGCAACGTTTTTAGTCTTGGTAACTTTACCTTTTTGAACATCGTTAATCGCCTTCTTAGTTTCATTATTCGGCACTTTTTCTATTTCAATAAAACTCTCGCCTTCGAATTTACGGAGAAACTCCATTAAACTTTTGCCTTTGGAGATCCGTTCATTAATTGTGACTTTTGCCATAACTGCTTTATTTTTCTCAAATATAAAAAATCTACTTGATTTATTATGCCAGTCAAGGTATTTAAACCTTCAATATATTTTTCATATGTGTCTTAAAATTCAACCTGAATTCCAATCGTTGGCAATATGGTTCCCGAAGTATTTTTAACAATCCTCAAAACGTATCTGGTTCCGTTATCGGCGGTCAGGAAATTACCGTTGACATCTTGTTCACGCACTACGATGTCCTGGGATTGCGACTGGAAATTATACACATTTTGAATATCAACATAAAATTTAAGTGTCATCCTTTTCATGTAATACGCTTTATCTACACGCACATCCAACTGGTGGAAAGGACCAAATCGTTGTGAATTCAATTTCGAATTGTCAAGGTAAGGCGCCCCCCGAAGGTTCCATGCCTCAATCAACGATGAACGATCCAGGTCATAAGGAGTATAGGGCAGTCCCCCCACGTATCGGAAGCGGGAACCTACCTGCCAGCCCCGTTTCAGTGCCGCGCTGCCTGTAATGCTCAGAATATGCTTACTGTCCCAGGATGAGAAGAAATATCGGCTGTTCGCATCCTGAAATTCACTTCTTACCAAGGTATAAGATAAATTCAAATTGTAGCCCTTTGAAGAACTGATACGCGCTTGAAATTCAGCTCCATAAGCCCTTCCTTTAGATGTTGATAACACCTCTTCATCGCCCACAACACCAAAATCGACTCCTTTGTTGGCCAGAGATATACTGTCTTTTACCGAGAATGGATAGTGTCGATAGTTCTTATAAAACCCTTCCACCGAATACTGAACGGCGGATACAGGTTTATATTCAATTCCAGCAATCAGATGGTCAACTGAAATGTATTTCAACTGGTTGTTTCTGTTCACGAACTCGCTGTTCTGCTTGAATCCCAGCGTAGTATAAGCAGGCAGCTGAAAATATCGCCCCGTATTAAAATTCAGACTCCACTTGTCAGTCAACATATACGAAGCCGAAATTCGAGGAGAAAACTGTTCAAGTGGATTCTTCATTGCTGATGAATAATTATTGGCGTCCATGCGGAAACCAGCTGACAGCGTTAATCTCTCTTCAAAATAAGTATGACTGGCCTGACCAAATATCCCGTATTTCATCAGATTAAGCTCAGTATTGTAATTCACATCCAGAATGCCGCCATCGTAATACCGACGCTGAAAAGTGCTATTGGTATATCGGGCAAAATCAATATTTGTACCAAAGTTAAGCTTGAAATTATGTATCCGAAGGTTATTTTCAAACCTGATCTTATTCTCAATTTCCTGTGAGTGGTAATCAATAATCTTGTTGGCTTCAGAACTTTCATCGTTCTCAAAATATTTCTTGATTGAATTGTTCAGATGGCTTCGGCTCACTACCAGCGTTTGATAGCTATTTTCCCTGAAATGCTTGTAAACGCCACCCACCGTGTAACTCCACTGTTCGTTCACCGGAATCTGACTCAAGATATATTTCTGCTGGTCATCAGGGTTCCCGATACCCCGGTTCAGGTCGAATAAGTCGATGGCACCTAAGCCAATGAAGGTGAGTTCATTTTTGGCGTCTATGCGATTCCTGACTTTGAACTGCATATCATTAAAGGTAGGTAGAAATGGCAATTTGAGCGCTTTGAAAAGCAATTTCAGATACGATCTTCGCGCTGAAACAATGAATGTTGTCTTATTGCCCGCAGGACCATCCACAGTGGCTGATACTTCCGAGGCGCCCAAAGTTCCACGGAATTTCAGCTTGTCGGCATTTCCATCTACCTGTGCAAACTCAAATACTCCACTAAGTGCATTTCCACGATCTGCTGGAAAGGCTCCTGAATAATAGTTCACCTCACGAAGGAAATCGGCGTTCAGAATGCCTATTGGCCCACCCGAAGCCCCTTGCGTGGCAAAATGATTGATGTTCGGAACTTCAACACCATCAAGATAAAACCTGCTTTCAGAAGGCCCCCCACCCCGAATAATGATATCGTTACGAAATGAGGGCGTGGACAAAACTCCTGCGAACGATTGAATAACTTTTGAAATATCACGGTTGGCACCTGGACTTTTTTCAATCTCCGCAATACCAATGGTTTTCAGAGACACCGGACTCTCTTCTGTTTTTCTAAATGGCGAAGCACTTACCGTCACTTCTCCAATTTCAGTATCCTTCCTTTCCATTTTAATTTCAAGAAAAGCAATATTGGCATTGCTCACCTGAATTTCCGCAGATAGGCTGGGATAATATCCCACAAAAGAAGCCTGCAGTCTTACAAATCCAGGTACAAGGCCGTCCAACTGAAAATTACCGTCTAGGTCAGTTGTGGCAATTATTTGTGTTCCAACAACCACTACATTTACAAAAGCCAGCGGTTCATTGCTCACAGCATCAATTACCCTTCCCTTCAATGCCGCCTCCTGGCCAAAAAGTAGGGAATGATAACCCAGAATTATTAATCCTAAAAGAATCCACTTTTGCATGATTTAATGAACCGATTTATCTTGTTTAATTCTTAAATTGCAAACTTAAACAAGATATTTCATCACAATGTTTATTCCTCTCATTAGTTTTTATAATATTGCTTAAAATTTGGTTCATGAGATTGATTATTCAACGCGTAAGTTCGGCTTCTGTCAAAGTAGAGGAAACGGTGGTGTCTGCAATTGGCTCTGGACTAATGATACTGGCAGGAATAGAAGAAGCCGACAATGGAGAAGATATTGAATGGCTGGTAAAAAAGACTTGCCAGTTGCGCATTTTCAACGATACACAGGGAGTCATGAATCTTTCTGCTATCGACATAGGAGGTGAAATAATGCTGGTCAGTCAGTTTACCCTATATGCCAGTACCCGAAAAGGGAACCGACCTTCATACATTCGTGCCGCGCGTCCTGAAACTGCGATTCCTTTGTATGAACAACTGATTGAAGCATTTAGCCAAGCGCTCGGCAAATCAATAGGGACAGGTGTCTTCGGTGCCCAAATGGACATATCGCTTGTAAACGATGGACCAGTAACGATTATATTGGATTCAAAAAATAAAGACTTTTAATTAATTAGATATGGAAAATCGCAACATCAACATCCTGGAAGCTCAGCAAATGGTAGACCAGTGGATCAAAACCATTGGAGTACGCTATTTCAGTGAGTTGACCAATCTGGCCATGCTAACCGAAGAAGTGGGTGAACTGGCAAGAATTATTGCCCGTAAATATGGTGATCAGTCATACAAACAATCTGATGAAGGAAAAGATTTGGGCAATGAAATGGCAGATGTTCTATGGGTGCTGATTTGTTTGGCCAATCAAACGGGAGTCGATCTCAACGAAGCATTCCTAAAGAACATAGAAAAGAAGACCATACGTGACCGAGACCGGCATCAGAACAATGTGAAACTAAAATGAAGAGGTAACCATTTAACTTTTAATCATACATAAAATGTCTATAGAAACTTGTCCATTATCCATACAAGATATCAAATCTGAATTGGCTGAAATACGTGAAACTGCAGCACAAAACAACAGCAGGGAGTTGCTTGAAACAGCCCTTTCGTGTATTGACCTCACAACCCTGAACCCAACCGATACCATCAGTTCAGTCAGAGCCTTTACCGAAAAAGTCAATCAGTTTCCATCCAAATATTCCGAACTTAAAAACGTAGCTGCAATCTGTATCTATCCCAACATGGCTCAAACGGTGAAGGAAACACTGAAAGCTAAGGGAGTGAAAATTGCTGCCGTTGCCGGAGGATTTCCCTCTTCAATGACTTTTATGGAAGTTAAACTCCAGGAAGTACGCATGGCTGTTGCCGCAGGAGCCGACGAAATAGACATAGTGATGCCTCTGTGGGCCTTTATGGAAGGCGATAATGAAACCTGTACCAGTGAAATTTCAACTATCAAACAGGCAATTGGACATGCGCATTTAAAGGTCATTCTGGAAACTGGAGTCCTTTCGCATGATCAAATCTGGCAAGCCTCCCTATTGGCCATGGAAGCAGGAGCTGATTTTATAAAGACTTCCACCGGGAAATTACCCCAGGCTGCTTCACCAGAAGCTGCCCTGATCATGTGCCTGGCCATCAAACAATATTACGAAGAGAACGATCGCAAAATCGGATTTAAACCAGCCGGTGGAATTGTAACTCCCGATGAAGCAATGCTTTATCTGACCATTGTTCAGGAAATATTGGGCAACGAATGGTTGACTCCCGAATTATTCCGTATTGGAGCCAGCCGATTGGCCAACAACCTGCTTGGAAAAATTACAGGCACTGAAGTAAAACATTTTTAGCTTGAAGCTGTTTAGATAGGCAATAATCAATTTTCATTAAATCAATAAATTATTATGGCAAAAATTACAATCAGTGGAAATCCAATTCAAACAATAGGTGATCTTCCTGCAAAAGGAACCAAAGTTCCTGATTTCGAATTGGTTAAAAACGACATGTCCAAAGTTTCGTTGAAAGACTTCGCAGAAAAACGATTGGTGCTCAATATCTTTCCTAGTTTAGAAACGAGTATTTGTGCTGCTTCAATTCGTAGATTCAACAAAGAAGCTGCTGAACTAAAAAATACCCAGGTACTCTGTATTTCGCGCGATTTACCCTTTACTCAGGCACGTTTCTGCGGAACTGAAGGCATCACCAATGCCATCACCCTTTCTGATTTTGCTACAGGTCAATTTGGTAAAGACTATCAATTGGAAATTTCCACCGGACCCTGGGCACACTTGCTTTCTCGTGTTGTAATTGTTACAGACGAAAACCACAAGGTGTTATACACTCAGCAAGTTCCAGAAATTGGTGAAGAACCCAATTACGAAGCTGCTTTAGCGGTGCTGAATAAGGTTTTAATTTAAACGATTTATAGACTCCATATTGAAAGCTGTCTGCTTATGCAGGCAGCTTTTTTTGGGATTCAATGCAGAAATTTCAAGTAACTGGCAATTTTAAAATTCAACCCCTTCGGGGCTGCTGTGATTGCGCTTATCATTTACCGTGCGTTTCACACACGGTTATTGAAATTCACCCCCTTTGGGGCTAGTAATTTGTTTTAAATTAAATATCCTATCTTTCTTGAGTCCATTTCAACTCTAAACCATTTGCTGCTGAACCCATCAATTCAGCAAACTATCACTAAACTCCAACTAATCTCCACCAACGCGCCCACTACAATAAGATCTGTATATGTACTTTATCTGTACTAACATTGACTTTTTAGTACAGATAGAGTACAGATACAGATCTTATTGTAGTGGGCGCGTTGGTGGAGATTAGTTGCAGTTCACTCTAGGGCTTATTTGGAAAAATATTTCTTTAGGATAAAATTGATCCCAGATATCTGGGATGATTATCAGTTTTGAATTATACTATTATATCCATTTCACTGAACAATCATATTGTCTAAGATGTTTAAACAGGAAAATAGTTTTCATGCACCCTGTTTTAAAAGCCAACATTCAGGCAATAGGTAAGCCCTATTCCGATCTTCATTTTCTACTTTTGTGCCTTGCCGAAGTACTGGAAGCAAATAATGAAAAAGTACTTATCCACAGCATTCCCTGGTTAAACACAAAGGTTATGCCGCCTGTGGGGCAACTTGAGCAAAAAACAATTCACCTTTACTCCATCTGTTTCCAGTTGCTTAATTTGTGCGAAGTAAACTGGGCCGTGCAAAGCAGACGAAACAAGCAACAAAAACAAGGTTCGGAAAGTGTAAATGGGAGCTGGTCACATACCTTCTTTCAATTAAAAGAAGTTGGCATTTCGCAGGAAGAAATAGTGGCTACCCTTTCACAACTTGAGATTGAGCCCGTTATGACGGCCCATCCCACCGAGGCTAAAAGGACTGTAGTGCTTAAATATTACCGCGAACTTTACCTATTGCTGGTGATGCTGGAAAACCCCGTGTATACCAATTCTGAGCGCGAACAAATACGTTCAGAAATCAAAGAACTGCTTACCCGGCTTTGGTTTATTGATGATATTTACCTCCAAAAACCGCAGGTGGAAACTGAACTCGAGAATCTATTGCACTATCTGACCAAGGTTTTTCCTGATGTATTTGAGCTGCATGATAAAACATTGTTACAGGCTTGGAATGAAACAGGATTCAAGCCCGAATCATTGCAAAACTATCGTTCAATGCCCAAGATCAGCCTCGGGTCATGGGTCGGAGGCGACCGTGACGGACATCCTTTGGTGACTCCTGAAATCACCAAATACACCCTGGAAAGATTGCGGACAGAAGCCCTGAACCTAATGAGAAAACGATTGAAAGACCTTGCAGACAGCCTAAGTATTTACACTTCCGGAGATACTCTTATTTCAGAATTTCAACAGGCAAAAAAAAGGTTAGAGCAACAAATCCCCGGCATCTCAGTGAATATGTCATACATTTCGGCTTCACGTGAACCCTTCAAGCAATTTGTGATTCTTTTGATTGAAAAATTACCCGTTAAAAAGTCTTTTTCAGGAAGTATTCAACAGGTGGAAAATGAATTTAGCTACTCCAATTCGGGGCAATTGCTAAGCGATCTTGAAATTCTGCTTCGCGCCTTATCGAGTTGGGGCGCTCCTATGCTTGCTACCAATGAAGTAAATAAAGCCTTGCGTTTTGTACAGAATTTTGGTTTTCACCTGGCACATTTGGATATCAGGCAAAACAGTGAATTTTACCGCACAGCCTTTTGCGGACTGCTGGAAGATGTGGATAATTCTGAATATTCATTCGATTCAGAAGGTCGGGTTGATAAACAATTCTTGCTTCAGGAGCTAAATCATTACAGACCATTTACAATTGCCTACGCCGGAAGTGTCCCGGAAACAATACAGGCATTGGGTTACCTGGGGGTCGTATCACAGCATATCAAAAATTATGGACCAAATGCATTGGGTTCAATGATTGTCAGCATGACCAAAAAAGTGGATGATTTATTCACCTTTTACCTGCTGGCGCGTGAAGCAGGACTTTATGTGAAAACAGAGTCAGGTCCCGCTTGTCAGCTTCCTGTGGTACCTTTGTTTGAAACAATTGATGATTTGCACAGCGCACCGGCCATTCTGGATGAATTTCTGGCACACCCTGTAACACAAAACACACTAAGGCTTCAAGCCTTGCGCAAGGGATATTCCCGCCCTGTAGCCGAAGTAATGATTGGTTACAGCGACAGCAATAAAGATGGTGGAATTTTGTCGAGCCTGTGGCATCTTTACGAAGCACAATATGAATTGACAAACATAGGACGCAAACATGGTGTAGTTATTCGCTTTTTTCATGGTAAAGGGGGCAGCATCAGTCGGGGGGCCGGTCCTATCCATTGGTTTCTGAAAAGCCTTCCTCCCAAATCCTTGTGCGGTAAACTGCGGCTTACAGAACAAGGTGAAACCATTGAACGAAAATATGCCAATAAGGTCAATGCCGCTTTCAACCTGGAATTACTGACCTCAGGAACATTACTCAATACCCTGCTCAACAACCAGAAACATGATCCTGAGCTCTTTGAACTGGTTGGCTTCATGGCGCATGAAAGTTTCATCACCTACAACGCCCTTACCCGGCATCCCAGCTTTATCCGCTACTTCGAGCAGGCCACCCCTATCGACGTGATCGAAACAAGTAAAATAGGCTCACGTCCTTCACGCCGCACCAATCAACGGACCTTGAATGATCTGCGGGCTATTCCATGGGTATTTAGCTGGTCTCAAAGCCGGGTAAACCTCACCAGCTGGTATGGTGTGGGGAGTGTTCTCCAACTGATTAAAGAGCAACATCCTGAAAAATATACCTTGCTTCGCCGCTTACTGACATCCCATCCTCTATTGCGCTATATTCTAACCACTGTTGATTCAGGACTTGCGGCTACTGATCCTGAAATTATTAAACTCTACGCATCGCTTGTTGATGACGAACAAATAAAAAATGATATCTTGCCACTCCTTTTAACAGAATACACGCTCACAAAAAATCTGCTGAATGAATTACTTGAAAAGCCGTTTGAAGAAAGAAGAAAGAATCATTTTTATTCGACAAGGCTTCGGGCTGTGGCTTTGGATTTAATGCACCGGGTGCAGGTGGATGCCCTGCGTAAGTGGAGAAACGCTAAAGATACAGAAAACCCTCAGCTTGCCAATCAACAAAATATTATTTTACTCAAAACCATTAATGCAGTTGCCAATGCTTTGGGATCAACAGGTTAGTATTGTGTTAAGTCAATATGATAGATATATTTTCAATTACCCTTAATTCGTCCAATTCGTATTTTCTTTAATTCGTCTAATTCGTAATTTCCATTAAACTATGAATAATATAATTAGCCGGTATTTCGATGAATACTCAACAATGTCCGAGGTTTCTCATAATACAGTACTTACGATTTCTGAAATTGAAGGCATAGAAATGAACCAGATTATCATTGCAACTTCATTTTGCTTTGATGAGCTCAATCATCAACCAGCCAAGATGAACCTTCCCTCATCGCAGGGTACTTTTATTATGGGAGGTTTGGCTGGCTATCCTTTTGTTGGTGAAATCGGTTTAACAGCTTTTGCAGATCACATACCCGATGGCGGAGCTGCACTGTTTATTTTTGGATCACATATTGGTATTTCGCGTTCAGGAGAAATAGGAAAAATAAAACGCGTGGGTCAACACCGTCACACCAATACCTGCGGAGCTCTGATGATGGTTCAGGATCACGTATTATCCACCTCTATTCACCAGGTCGATCCGGCTGATTATTCTGAATTTCAACCCGAATTTCTGGCCCTTAAGTTATTGCCAATGGCCGATGAAATCAGGAGTTCAAAAATTCCTATTCTGAAAACTACCCATTTGGTTTACGATGAAATTGAAAAAGAAATTATAAAATTGATCACCCATCATCCTTTCTTGCTTCAAAAGTTCCCTGTTTATATACTTGGAGGAATTATTATCAATACAGATGAAACATTGCCCAATTACTTTTCGCAGAAAGTGTTTAGAAAAATAGGCTAGTGGTCAGTAAACACTAAACACTGAAATCACGATGATGAGGATTACTTCTTTCGGGTGGTAGAATAGTTCACCAGTTCAATCAATGCTGCTCTGGCATCACTTTCAGGGAATTCCATGATTCCGGCAATGGCTTTATCGCAGAATTGATTCATTTGTTCAGCGGCATATTCTAATCCGCCACGGCTAACTACCAAATCGACCAACTCCTTTACTTTGGCCTGATTTTTATTCTTGCGCTTAATTAGATGTAGAATTCGACTTCTTTCACCCGATTCGCAATTATTTAGAACATAAAGCAAAGGCAGAGTTATTTTCTTCTCCTTGATGTCGTTCCCAGTCGGTTTACCCAGTATTCCCTTGCTCTGGTAGTCGAAAATATCATCTTTTATCTGAAAAGCAATTCCTACATCCAATCCAATCTCGAACATTTTCTCCACAATAGTATCATCCTTGGTAACTGAGGCAGCGCCCATAGCCATGCTGGTGGCAATTAGGGAAGCTGTCTTTTTTCGGATGATGGTGAAATAAGTATCATTGTCAATATCGAGTTTGCGGCTCTTGCGCATTTGCAGGATCTCGCCTTCACTCATGTCTTTTACCGCTCTGGAAATCAGATGTAATAGCCGGTATTCTTTCCTGTCAAGGGTATTGAGCATTCCTTTGGCAAGGATAAAATCACCCACCAAGACGGCAATTTTATTTTTCCAAAGAGCATTAATAGAGAAACTTCCACGACGCTCATAAGATTCGTCAACCACATCGTCGTGTATCAAGGTGGCGGTATGCAACAGTTCAATGGAAGAGGCAGCCAGATTGGTTGACTCATTAAATTCGCCACACATTTTCGCAGACAGAAATACGAACATTGGACGCATCTGTTTACCCTTCTTTTTCAGAATGTATCGAATAATAATCCGAAGAAACGGGATGTCGCTCTTAATGGCTTCCTTGAAGTACTTTTCAAAGTTTTTAAGTTCTTCCTGTATCGGCGATTTAATGTTTTCCAAAGAGGTCATGCCAGCATTTTTATGAATCTCAAAATTAGAAAATAAAATTACTTATTTTGCTAAGTAAAATCAATTCCTTTATTTTCAAAATAAGTATTTAAATATTCTATTTTAGTCTACTCCAAAAGGCAATAAAATAAGAATTGCCACAAAGGCACTAAGATCATAAGGAACATAGTGAAATGATTATTAGCTATATACACTTAATTTAACTTTAAGCCTTTAAGACTTCGTGGCATCCCGTGTACTCTGGAAGACTTTTCGCCGAGGGCTGAAACTTGGAACCTGGAACTTTAAACTCTTTCAGTTTTGCCATTTATTGAAACTTCTTTGTTAATTTCGACCTCCAGAAAAATAGCAAATGGCAAAAATACGTGTTACTAAACAATTCGGTTTTGAAATGTCTCATGCGCTGCTCAATTACGACGGGCTCTGCCGCAGCATTCACGGGCATTCATACAAGCTTCAGATCACTGTGATAGGTGAGCCGATCAATCAACCCGGAAATGCCAAAGACGGCATGGTGATCGATTTCAGCATCCTGAAAAATAAGATCCATGAACAGATCGTCAGTAAGTTGGATCATTCACTGATGATCAATGAAAATGCGCCTACCGACAAGCTGGACGCCTTGGGTCAGATGTACGAACGCCACCAGGTTGTTCCTTTTCAGCCAACATCCGAAAACATAGTTGTCTATATTGCTGAAAAAGTTAGACCTCTTTTGCCTGAACATATTGAACTATTCAGTGTTCGTTTATTCGAGACCAGTAGTTCGTATGCCGAATGGTTTGCTTCGGACAACTATTAACATTCTAAAATCCAAGTTCCAAATACCAAGTTAATTCGCCATGTCAGAAACCCTTATCCCCGATAAACGACTTTTTCTTTTAGATGCTTATGCACTGATTTATAGATCTTATTTTGCATTTATTAAGAATCCGAGGTACAATTCCAAAGGCTTGAATACCTCGGCCATGCTTGGATTTGTAAACGTACTTGAGCAATTGCTGAAAGAACAAAAACCCACGCATATCGCGGTTGTTTTCGATCTGAATATTCCTACTTTCAGGCATGAAATGTTTGAGGCCTACAAAGCAACGCGCCAGGCAATGCCTGAAGATCTGATCAAATCAATCCCTTATATCCGTAAAATCATTGAAGCCTACCATATTCCAATTCTAGAAAAAGCAGGATTTGAGGCTGATGATGTAATCGGCACATTGGCTAAAAAGGCTGAAACTATGGGCTATACCACTTACATGATGACTCCCGATAAGGATTACGCCCAGCTGGTTTCCGAAAACATCTTCATGTACAAACCTTCACGGGGCGGTGAACAACCCGAAATATGGGGCATTCCAGAGGTGCGTGAAAACTTTATGGTGGACGAGCCCTGGCAGGTGATCGATGTATTGGGTCTGATGGGTGACACCTCTGACAATATTCCAGGCTGCCCTGGTATTGGTCCAAAGACAGCAATGAAACTGATTTCAACATATAAATCAGTTGACGGATTATATGAAAATATCAATGATCTGAAGGGAAAGATGAAAGATAACCTGGTAGAATTTGAACAACAGGTGCGCATGTCAAGAGTGCTAGTTAAGATTATTCTGGATGTTCCTGTTGATTTTGACGAGACCAAACTGGTGATGGAAGAGCCCAATTTTAAGATTCTAAATGAGATATTCTCAGATCTTGAATTTAAACAATTGATACGTAAACAAGAAGCTGTACAAAAGCCTGTTTCGGATGCTCAGTTTCAGCAGGGAACCTTGTTTGGAGGTCCACTATCGACACCTGAAATAGTTACTCCTGAAGTTATAAACATCCCGATAGCTATCGGGACCAATTTAAATAACTTCGCAACAGTTCCTCACCAATATTATTTGATCGAAACGGCTGAACAAAGGGCTAGTTTGAGGGCTGAATTGTCGGTTCAAAAAGAATTTTGCTTTGATACCGAAACAACAGGACTCGATACTCAAACGGCTGAATTGGTATGCATGTCTTTTGCATTCCGCAGTCACGAAGCATTCTGTGTAACTTTACCGGCCGACCGCCAGCAAGCTACCCAAATTGTGAAGGAATTCCAACTGGTATTCGGGGATGAGAATATTACTAAAATTGGACAGAACATTAAATACGATCTGTCCATGTTACTGAATTACGGCATTGAACTCAAAGGGCCGCTCTTTGACACGATGATGGCACATTACCTGATACAACCCGAACTGCGTCACAATCTCGATTATTTATGTGAAGTGTATTTAGGCTATGAGAAAATCAAGACTGAATCGCTGATTGGCAAAAAGGGAATCCTACAGCAAAATATGCGGCAGGCCCCTCTTGAGCAATTGCGAGATTACTCATGTGAAGATGCAGACCTGACCCTTCAACTGAAAATAGCCATTGAAAAAGACCTGAACCAAAGTGGATCAAGGAAGCTATTTGATGAAATTGAGATGCCCCTCATTTATGTTCTGGCTGATATGGAACGTGCAGGTGTAAAACTCAATACCGGCGAATTAAAATTATATGCTGAAGTATTGCGCAAACAGCTAGTAGATATCGAAAAGGAAATTATTGAACTAGCCGGTGAAAATTTTAATATCTCATCCCCCAAACAGCTTGGGGTGATCTTGTTCGAAAAACTGAACATTGATCCAAATGCCAAAATGACCAAAACCAAACAGTACTCAACGGCTGAGGAAACGCTCGAAAAGCTTCAGGATAAGCACCCGATCATTGGCAAAATACTTGAATTCAGGGGATTGAAGAAACTGCTCTCTACTTATGTGGAAGCACTGCCATTGCTGATTAATCCTAATACAGGAAAACTGCATACCTCCTATAATCAGGCCATTGCAGCTACCGGAAGGTTGAGTTCAACCAATCCGAATTTGCAGAATATTCCAATCAGAGATGAGAATGGCCGCGAACTTCGCAAAGCTTTTATTCCATCGGATGCCCAACACACCTTCCTATCTGCCGACTACTCTCAAATTGAATTGCGCATTATGGCTGCCATGAGTCAGGACAAGCAAATGATTGAAGCCTTTCGCAACAATCAGGATATTCACTCCATTACGGCCTCAAAAATTTATAAAATACCTCTATCAGAAGTGACTTCCGATATGCGCCGCAAAGCCAAGACAGCCAACTTCGGAATTATATACGGCATTTCAGCATTTGGTTTATCAACCAGGTTGAATATTTCACGATCCGAAGCCAAAGAACTAATTGATGGTTATTTCGAAAACTTCCCCGACATAAAGGGGTATATGGATAAAAGTATTGAAAAGGCTCGAAATGTCGGTTCTGTAGAGACCATTATGGGGCGTAAACGCTATCTGAGTGATATCAATTCAGCCAATTCGATGGTCCGTGGAGCAGCAGAACGAAACGCCATCAATGCACCAATACAGGGGTCTGCAGCTGATGTGATTAAAATTGCGATGGTCAATATCTGGCGAGCATTGAAAAAACAGAAACTTCAATCTAAGATGATACTTCAGGTACATGATGAATTGAATTTTGATGTTTTGATCCCTGAATTGGATCAAATGAAAGCAATTGTAAAACATGAAATGGAAAATGCTGTAAACATTGGAGTGCCTCTAACTGTTGAGATAAATGCAGGTGACAATTGGCTGGATGCACATTAAATTATGAATCAATGATGAACAGGATGATGGAAACACTTTTTACAGAGGATGATTATAGGGATGCTTTGAAAAGGTTTTTGGAAATCTGTGATGCAGAAGAAGATACCCCGGAAGCCAATGAATTGGAAAAACTGATGTATTGGCTTCAAATTTATGAACAGGATAATTGCTCTTGAAGAAGTGGTCAGTGATCAGTGGTTACTGACCACTGACCACTGCTGTCAGCTTCTGAAAATCTCAACAACGGCTGCATTGTATTTCAGAATATTACTTGATTTCTTGACCAGTTTCATTGCTTTGTGTGGATTTTCAAACGATTCGCAGAAATAACTCCAGAACTGGTTCATCCTGGTGAGCAGATGTCCACTGCCCTGTAATTTTTCTGAATATTGCTCAAACAGTTGATCGTGAAATTCTTTCAACTTGTGTTTACGCAGTTTCTCATCCATCTCCAATCCATTCAGCCTCAGAGCCAATGAAGGATCCATCAGTAATCCGCGGCCTGTCATCCATGAATGTTGTCCAGGAAAGAGGACTTTCAAATCCTGCAAGTCGGATTCTGAAAATAAATCCCCATTATAAACCAATGGATGTTTTACCAACGGAATAGCTTCAGCAAAAAGGGATCGGTCAGCCATTCCATTGTACATTTGTCTGGCTGTGCGGGGATGATATATAATCTCTTCAAACGGAAATTGGTTTAATATTTCGAATACAGCTTTTGCATCAGTTGGGTTGGTCATACCTGCCCTCATTTTTACTGAAAACTTACTCTGCAAGCCTTTTGCGAACAACTCATTTAACGTTTCATTTAAAACAGCCGGTTTTTCAAGCCATGCCGCACCACGTCCACGATTGGTAGCCATTGGATATGGACAACCAAGATTCAGATTGATTTCCGAATAACCATTGTCCATCAAGATCGAAACCAATTCAAACAGTTCGTTTGAATCCGAAAACAAGACTTGAGGAATAACCGGTAAGGCTTTGTTATTCAACGGCATTATCTCCCTTAACAGCGATTTTTTAATTTCCTTTCCCTTAAAATACGAAAGGTAAGGAATAAAATATTTAGTAACCCCGCCATACACTTCATGAAATACATTTCGGTACGTGTAATCTGTGAATCCCTGCAGAGGTGCCTGGTATATATTTTCAGTGTTTTGAGTCATAAATATGAAATTTAATGAATAGACAGGATAAATGGCCTAATGAAATTTATTAATCACTACTTTTGCGGCCACAAACTTATACAATTGTCCATCAGTATGCAATCAATTCAATTCAAATCAGACTCTATATCTTCAAACCTGTATTTGAATCAGATTCATTTGGGAACCAATAAATTTGAGGCTCAGACCGAATCCGGAAATGTAAATCTGCTCGACTCAGCCCTGCTCGATTCATTGAATACCAATTATATTGCACCAGATAGTGTTATCTACTTCAGCTACAGGGTCGAGCAGTCACAATTCAGAAAGGCTTATGACAATTTTTACGATTACCAGAAAAACTTACTTCAACCCCTACCTTATGATTCGCTCTCTACGGTTCTAAAAAATGTAGAGGTAGTCTTTCCAGGCAAAAAATTGGTGCACAACAATCCTGACTGGCTTGTTGGAGTGGTAGTTATGGTCTTTATACTGTTTGCAAGTGTACGGCTTATTTTCAACAAATATCTAAGTCAGCTGACCCAGGCAACCATCAATTATTCCACTTTTACCCGAGTCTTTCGTGAGCGATATTTTAATTTGTTCCATGCCTCATTCCGACTCGATATGATCTTCAATCTCATACTGTCGTTGTTTGTATATCAATTCCTTAGCACCTATAAAATCGATCTGGGAATTACAGGTTCATTCTATGTATACCTAATATGCTTAGCAATTGTTATAGGCTATTTTATAGTTAAAAAAATGATCTATAGCCTCATTGGAATCATTACTGAAACAAGAAGTGAGGTGCGTGAATACCTGTTCAGCATCACTGTTTTCAACCGGGTTTTGGGTTTATTTTTGCTTCCGGTTACGGCCATAATTGCTTTTGCTCCCATCTATCAGCCTGAACCTATGTTGTTTACCGGACTAGCTATCATTCTGATTTTCTATCTACTTTCTCTTTTGAGAGGGGCTAAAATATTCCTTAAAAAACATTTTTCAATATCCTATTTGATTTTGTACCTTTGTACCCTTGAATTTTTACCATTACTACTGATCTACAATATTTTGTTAGCATAGGTAGGAAAGAATTAAATTTAAAAGCAAATGACCTTGAAAATCAAGAAAATTTTAATCACACAGCCGAAACCTGATTCAGCCAAATCACCTTATTTTGATCTGGCAGAGAAAAGTAATGTTCAGGTTGATTTCCGACCTTTCATACAGGTTGAAGGAGTGTCGGCCAAAGAATTCAGGCAAACCAGGGTTCAGATTCAGGATCATACCGGCGTAATTTTCACCAGCCGAAGCGCCATTGATCACTTCTTCAGAATGAGCGCCGAAATGCGGGTGACCATTCCCGATTCCATGAAATACTTTTGTGTCTCGGAAGCTACTGCTTTTTATTTGCAGAAATACATCATTTACCGTAAACGGAAAATCTTTTATGGAGCCGGAAAGTTCCCCGATTTGATTGATGTGATGAGAAAGCACAAAGATGAAAAATTCCTTTTGCCCGTTTCGCAAGTCAATCAACCAGATATTCTTCAGGCACTCGATAAAGCAGGCTATAAATATACCACTGCCATTATTTACAAAACTGTCAGCAGCGATTTATCTGATCTGAAAGATTTTAACTATGATATCCTGGTGTTTTTCAGTCCTTCAGGAATTCAATCATTGATGCAGAATTTTCCACAATTTGAACAGGATACCACTAAAATTGCCTGTTTTGGATCAACAACTGCCAAAGCTGTGAAAGATGCAGGCCTCCGACTTGATATTGAGGCCCCCACTCCTGAAGCCCCTTCAATGACGATGGCTTTGGAACAATACATCAGGAAGCACAATAGATAAGAATTAAGTTAACAGAAATAGAAAAAAATATAAATAACGATACATAGAAAAGGGGAAAATTGATTTCCCCTTTTATATTTTATTTTTATATGATGGAAGGATTCACATTACATAAGGATGAAAGGCTTTGCAGTCAAAAAACAATCGAGGAATTATTTACCTCCGGCGAATCCTTTTTGGCCTATCCTCTCAAAGTTGTTTTCCTCAAAACTGAATTACCACAATCCGTTCCCGTACAGGCTGCATTTACCGCATCAAAACGCAATTTCAAACGTGCGGTGAAGCGAAATATCCTCAAAAGACGTATGCGGGAAGCTTATCGGTTGAACAAACCAAGCCTGTACAGCGAATTGGCCGACAAAGAAGTCCATCTGGCCATTATGTTTGTTTATATTGCCAAAGACATTGTTGAATATCCGGTGATCGACAAAGCCATGATTTCAGCCTTTAAAAAGCTCCTTGCCAAGATTTAGCAAACCCGAAAGTTGTCACGTGCAATATTACCTTTCAAAACATACATTCATCAGTTTTGCAACCCGCATAAGATGAATCGGGTATGTTTAATAATTGGCCTTACGTCACTTTAATTTAACAAATATAATCTAACGTAAGATAATTCAGGAAATATTTGCCAATATAATCTGAATTTGATCCCCTGAACCGATTAATATAGTACACTTATTTTTCATGTAATTGCCTTACCTACATTACTATAAAACAAACTTTACTGAATTCAACTTTAGTATTATACCGCACTACTGAAGTGGCTCCCTTCAATCGTATTGCTAACTTTTTTGGAACTAACAGGGAAAGCTTCAGTGGATATCCTGCGCTAATTACTTTCTTTCCTCTGTTCTTTCTCTACTTTATCTAAAAAAAAAAGGTTTAATAATTGGAGAAATAAGGAAGATATAGGGCTTTATTTAAGTGTAAAATTCGTATTCAATACATGGGTTAATCACCTGTGAACTAAAATGTTCCGGGTCTGATATAAGAATCGAATTTGATGTAAAATAAGAAGGATATAGGAAAAGATTCCTGATGCTTCTAAATGGCAAAATACAGCTGTGTAACTAAATATATGTATTGGCTAGTTTGGTGAGATTGCTTTGTACCTACAAATGACAGATTTTGTATACTGTTGAATATGAAATAAATGGCAAAACCAATTTGGCAATCTCTCCTTCAAGGCGTCATTATTATCTGTCATTTCAGTATTGTGGCTATTAAAAATAGCTTACCTCTCGCAATGACGCTCTGAATATGATTCAGGAGTTCCTTATTTGACAATGCGACTTATCATCATTTATATCACGCAAGTATATCCGTATTTATATGGTTTACTCCACCCGTTCGGTAAGTGGGTCGGGTTTCTCACCCAAAAATTCAACCCAGGCTCTTTTGATACATGGATAATTTTTAGCCGCTTCAACCACACTCATAAAAGCGATAATGTTCTCTTCAAATCTTTGTGCCAAAATTGGATCGGCAATGGTGCCTTCCGGGGTGAACGCTTTATGAGCTGTTGCCAATGAATACATATTCGGAAAAACTCTTGTGCCAAGATGTTCAAAAGGAATTCTCAAAGACCATAGCGCTCTATTTCCGCCAGCCATTGAAGGCGAAGCTGACATAAGTAAAGCATGGTGTTCATTGAAAGGTTGGGGTCGAAATCTGGAAACCCAGTCAATGGAATTTTTCAGAATGCCCGGTATAGAGGCATTGTATTCAGGTGATGAAATAATAAATGCATCGTTTGCCAAAAGCCGTTTGCGGAATTCCAATGCACCCGATGGAAGTGAACCATTCAAATCCAAATCCTGGTTAAAGGAAGGGCAATCGAACTCACTCATATCAGCAAAGTCAGCCTTACCGCCATTATTTTCAATGACATGTGCGGCTAATTTGGCCAATTGCGTATTCAGGGAACCGACTCTTAGCGATGCTGAAAATATAAGAAAACGCAATGGCACTTGCTGACCTTGATGCATTGTATGATTGTCTTCCATTGTATTTCTGGATTTATAAAATTGATTTACTTTACTCTTTCTCTTGACTATAAATAATCTCGCCGTATTTACCAGCAAGAAAATCCCGGTATGCCTCAGCAATTTCAAGTTTACTATTCATTACAAAAGGGCCTTGTGCAACGATTGGCTCGGTGTATGCTTCACCACCAAAAAGTAGAATGTCGAAGGCCACTTTAGAGGTGTTGTTGATTTCAATACCCCCTTCATTTCTGTCAAACTCTATAATTTCACCTGCATCAAAAATGGCATCGTTGATCGTAACATTGTGTGAGGGTAAAAATGCGGCCACTTCTATTTTATCAGCAATAATTACATTGAACTTTTTCTCGGCTTCTAAACGGATATGAAATAAAAATTGTTCAGAATAAGCAGGTATTTTAGAGTACAATTCTTCATAATTACCAACAATAACTTTTAACCAGCCGCTATGGTTTGGTAATATTTTCTGAGGCACTTCATCACCTTGAATGGCCATGTATTCAGGCTTTTCGGTTTTTATTACTGAAGGAAGATTGATCCAAAACTGAAAGCTGTGGATGAGCTTGTTGTCAGTGTCCGTATCATAATTCATATTTTCATCATGTACAATTCCACGGCCTGCTTTCATCCAATGAATACCGCCCGAATGAACCTTGGCGTAGTTGCCTTCACTGTCAAAATGTTCATTTTCGCCATTCATAATATAACTCAAAGTGGCAATACCGCGATGCGGATGTGCACCTTTACCTCCATTGTTGATCAATGTATAAATTTTAGGGGTAATATGGTCAAGAAATACAAACGGACCAACCGCGTCAGCATACCTGTTGGGCAACATGCGATAAATGGCAAGATCACCAATATCAGCTCTTTGCCCGATTCCTGTAAAACTGATTTGCTTTTTCATTTTTCTAATTCTAAAAGTGATTGATTTACCAATGGTTTTATATGAGTGCCGATTAACCCGATGGCTTGCATCAATTTATCATGCGATACTTCAGCAGTATCCATCTGAAAGGTCAGTCTTGAAATGCCGCCCAGTGCCTTGGAATGCCTGAGAATTTTTTCAGCAACCTCTTCTGCACTTCCAACAAGCAATGCCCCTTTAGGTCCTATTTGAGCTTCGAACCGGCCTCTGGTCATAGGAGGCCAACCGCGTTCTTTGCCCACCTTGGTCATCGACTCAGCATAACCTGGATAGAAATCGTCCAATGCCTCTTTTGTAGTCTTAGCAACATAGCCAAGAGAATGCAAGCCAACTTTCAATTGTTCAGGCAGATACCCTGCCTTTTTTCCTGCCTCCCTGTATAGATCAATGAGCGGACGAAAGCTGTGGGTTTCACCACCAATCACTGCTACCATCAGCGGCAGGCCGAACATACCGGCACGAATGAATGATTTGGGAGTACCCCCGACGCCAATCCAAATTGGTAATTTTTCCTGCAATGGCCTGGGATAGACAGGCTGGTTTATTAATGGAGGACGGAATTTACCAGACCAGTTAACAAATTCGCTGTTGCGGATTTTAAGTAATAAATCAAGCTTTTCCATAAACAACTCATCATAATCCTCCAGATTATAGCCAAATAGAGGAAAAGACTCAACGAATGAACCACGTCCAGCCACCATTTCAGCACGTCCACCTGAAATAAGATCGAGCGTTGCAAAGTTTTGAAATACCCTTACCGGGTCAGCAGCACTAAGGACAGTAACTGCACTTGTAAGTCGGATCCGCTTGGTTCGTGCAGCGGCTGCAGCAAGGATAAGGGTAGGCGCAGAATCAAGAAATCCTTTTCGGTGATGCTCTCCGATTCCAAATATGTCAAGACCTGAACGATCTGCATATTCAATTCTTTCAAGCAATTGAGACAGTGCATCCGCATCATTTAATGATTGGCCGCTATGGCCACTAAACATAGCTGCAAAACTATCGACTCCTATTTCCATTGTATTTCCTTCAAAATTAATACTGTAAATTTGTATTTTGGGTACATCCCAAATCAAAGTTACAAGTTAAGAAATTTTGATGACAATTGTTCATGATTTCAGAAAATATTGTTTGGAAATATATCTTTGTCCAATCTCTACAAACTTGAATGACAAAACATAACGATATATTTAAAATACAAAAGGCTGTCATATAAATGACAGCCTTTAAATAAATTCCGGGGGAACGAATTTATATTTACTTAAAGACAATTACCTGAAACCAGTTGTTGTGATGCTGTCTCTCATTGCAAGGCCATTGGGGGTCATGGTCCAGTATTTCCCAACCATATCGCCATCCCATATATTGTTTACATTTTCAATGTTATTGATTATTGATTTCATTTTTTCACTCATGAAGATTGATTTTCCTTCAGGAACTTGCAGGATCATGGATACTTCCTGATCGCGCCATCGGGCATTGTCATTCAATATATAATAGGGATCAAGCTGAAGGGTTGAATCTTTTTGTGCATAATTATAGGTCATTTGTTCAACGTTATGTTGGGCATCCAGAGTATTGCTGCCACGTGCTCCTTTTGTAATCAGAAGTATAAACTCACCGGTGGAACTTTTTTCAATGGTAAAGCGAGGTTGTCCAAGGAGCTTTTCCTTTCCATTCACCTCAGCCACTTTCATCCGGTCGAAGGAAATATGATCGTCGATCAAAGTTTCATATAAATCGTCATTCATGTCCAGATAGATAGTTTTGCAATTGGTGCATTCCACTTTTTGAGTCACGGTCTGACTGGTTTGCTTTGAGAAATTACCCGCCTGGTTAGCTCCGACAATTATTAAGGTTACCAGAGCGAGCAACCAAACTCCGAAAGTTCCCAGACCGATCATTTTGTTATTGGTTTTATACCTGAATATGAGTTTTGTGCCGATAAAAAGCAAGACCAGTATTGGAATTCCGATCAAAATCAGAATTGTTATCAGTGAGATGGTGTAGGCTCCCGGACTAACAAAATGGTTCATTAAATTGGCCATGTTGAAATCTGAATCCCATCCAAAGTTCCATATTCCGCCATGTAAAAATGAATGTCCTGTCACCATAGTGGCAACAAATCCTATCAGGCTTGCAATTCCGAAAATAATCAGGGCAGCTCCAAATAATAAAACGATTATTCGAAGTACAACTTTGATGGAACCTCCCACCACATCGCCCAATCGGTTCATTCGGGTGGTACCCCTATCATAATCAGGCGAATTCATAAACTTGTTGTAACTCTCACCCACTTCCTTCACTTCTTCCTTGATAGATTTTTCGATGTTCGAAATATTAGCCTCTTTACCTCTCATTTCAAGCCGTTGAGCAGTGGTTTTTGCTTTGGGAACTACTATCCAGAGGATGATATAAAGCAGCAAAGATGTTCCAATTCCCAGGAAAAAGGCAATTACAAAAATTACCCTTAGAATGACCATATCCATATTGAAATAAGCAGCTAATCCTGAACAGACTCCCCCCAGTACCCGGTTATCGCCATCGCGGTAAAGCCGTTTGTTGACAGGTTGAGCACCGGTTATAACCGCTTGGTCTGCCCCGGCTGTGGCTGAAGTTTGTTCATCGTCAGGCTCCATAAAGTCTTCCGCTTTTCCCATTCGGGCAATCACCTCATCGACCATACTATCGGTTACGACGTCCGTTTTATTGGAGGTTCTTTCAATCAAAAGTTCGGCAATACGAGCTTCAATATCCTGCAGGATTTCCTGACCTTCGAGGGCGGGACCGAAATGACGGTTCAACATTTGTAAATAACGTTGAAGTTTTTCGAAGGCATCATCGTCGATGTGAAAAATACTCCCGCTTATATTGATTGTAAATGTCTTTTTCATTGTATGAGATTTAATCCGTTTTATTTTCTATCTATTGGGAATGACTTATATGTGTCTTTTGATCATACTAACAGCTTCCACCAACTCGTTCCATGAAGTGCCCATTTCATTGAGAAAAAATCGGCCTTCCACAGTCAGTTCATAATATTTACGAGGAGGGCCCTGAGTCGATTCTTCCCATTTATAGGCGAGTAATCCATCATTTTTCAGTCGGGTAAGCAGGGGGTAAAGTGTTCCTTCCACCACAATCATCTTCGAGTTTTTCAATTGTTCAATGATGTTGCTGGCATACAAAGGTTTCCCGTCGATCACCAGCAATATGCAGTATTCGAGGACTCCCTTGCGCATTTGAGCTTTTGTATTATTCAGATCCATTGTATTTTCCTCCTAATTTTTTATTCAAGGATTACACGAATTTAAAACGAATTACACGAATTGGGCGCTCAATCTTCCCCGAGTACTCGGGGTTAGTCCCATAAGTCAATTGATCGGCAAGCAATCGTTAATCGTTAATCGTTAATCGTTATTTTTAAACCTCTACCTTCTCTTACATTGTTATTGGCTTTACAAATATACTAACTTTAAATGGTTCTATGCAACACAAAGTACTAATTTTTTCTATATATTTTGAATATATTTTCTCAAAAGCTGATTATAAGGTATTTATAAATCATGAAAAATGAAAATATTTTGTCTCAGCTACAATAAATGGAACTGAAAAAGGAGGTTACGCCAATTATCGGTTGTCAAATTAATGGGATCAGGAGGTATTCTAAGTCCTATAAAAATTAATTTGGATGAAGACTGATCAATGCAACTCATCAATCCAAACCATTTATTCAGATCCTGAAAGGTTAAATTGTCAGTAAATCGAAGCTCTGGCAAAGCCAAATTTCGACCTGCCGGATTATATTTCCCTATTTTTGCCGCAGGTGGGTTCGATAAGTCAGCAAAGTATTCTACAATCCGCATTCAGTAAGGAAAAAAATATGACAATATTTAGACAGACAGTAACTTTTGAAGAAGCAATCCCTCTAGAAAAAAGAAGGGTACGAATTGCTGTTGCGCTGTTCTATTTCTGTATGGGACTGTGTTTTGCCTCCTGGGCCAGCCGGATTCCGGATATCAAAACACACCTTCACCTGAACGATGCAGCATTTGGAAGTATCTTATTTGCATTGCCGGTGGGACAGTTTCTGATGATGACTTTTTCGGGAAAGCTGGTCACAAAATATGGCAGCCGGAAGATGCTGCTTTTGGCCTTACCCGTTTATACCATCTGCCTGAGCAACATTGGATTGGTATCTCAGGGTTGGCAACTGGCCATCGCCCTTTTTTTGTTTGGGATATCGGGTAATTTATGCAATATCTCAATGAACACGCAGGGAGTAGCTGCTGAAAAACTATACGACCGTTCTATCATGGCTTCCTTTCATGGAGGCTGGAGTCTGGCAGGCTTTACAGGTGCACTGATCGGATTAGCAATGATCAATCTAAGAGTTGCTCCATATACCCATTTCTGGATCGTCATATTGATTGTATGGATAATCGTATGGCTTAACAATCAGTTTCTGGTTCCCTTCCAGGCAACTATCGCTCGGGATGAACCGGCACGCAAATTCTTTTCCAAGCCAGACAGCACCTTACTTCAGCTTGGAATAATAGGCTTTTGCAGCATGGCAAGTGAAGGGGCAATGTTCGACTGGAGTGGAATTTATTTTAAGGACGTGGTGAAAGCACCCGCTTCACTGGTGATTTTAGGCTATACTTCCTTTATGATCATGATGGCCTCCGGACGTTTTATGGCAGATCGATTGATTTCCAGATTTGGGCGCAAGCACCTGCTTCAGGTCAGCGGGGTGATGATCTCCTCAGGGTTATTTATTTCAGTTCTCTTTCCAACCCTCATCGCATGCACCATAGGATTTATGATGGTAGGACTGGGCGTATCGAGCATAGTACCAACAGTATACAGTGCGGCAGGCAAAAACGGAAAGGTGGCTCCGGGCATTGCTCTAGCCACTGTATCAAGTGTCAGCTTCCTGGGATTTTTAATGGGACCGCCGCTGATCGGCTATATTTCAGCGGCAGCAGGACTGCGTTACTCGTTTGCAGTAATAGGTGTTTTTGGTATCTGTATCACTTTCCTTGTTTCAAAAGTGAAGGTTATACATTGAAAACAGCCCACTTAAACTCTCCTAATTATCTACAAATGGGCAATATAAATTTTCCTATGGCTTAAATCAGGTATTTAAGGGTTTATTTGCATAAACATTTGCATATACAGACATTTTTGTGCAATATTGTTCAACAAACTTTTAAACGCATGAACCTAAAATCATTTTTAACCTTCTTTAGTTTACTACTATCATATTCTGGAATATATGCGGGAATAAACTCTGCTGACAGCGCCAGTACTACTAAGCCGCTCAGGATTTATACAACCACCCGGCTGACTACCGCAAAGCCAACCATTGACGGAGTATTGAACGATTCATGCTGGCAAACCGGCGAATGGTCTGGTGACTATACCCAATGGATTCCCAAAGAAGGGGCCAGGCCAAGTGAGCAATCTCAGATGAAAATTATCTATGATGACAAAAACCTGTATGTTGCACTTCGGGCTTTTGATAAAGAGCCTTCCAAAATCTCCAGGAAAGGAGGTCGAAGGGATGAAATGAGCGGTGATGTTATGGGAGTAACCTTTGATAGTTATCATGATCATCGCACAGGATTTGAGTTCTCAGTGACTGCCGCAGGTCAAAAGGTCGACCTCATCCTTACCAATCCATGGGAGACTGATCTTAATTGGAATGCGGTTTGGTATGTAAAAACCGGATTGGAAGATTCGGCATGGGTAGCAGAATATCAAATTCCGCTCAGCCAATTACGTTACAGCAGCGATCCGAAACAGGTATGGGGAGTTCATGCATGGCGATGGATTGACCGGTTGTCTGAAGAAAGTGACTGGGAACCTCAATCGCTCACAGGCCCAGGAATGCTTTATGCTTTTGGTGAGTTGAGAGGTATCAACAATATACCCAAATCGCAGAGAATTGAGATCATGCCTTATGCAGTCGGTAAGCTCAAAACCTTTGAAAAGGTGCCTGAGAACCCATTTGAAAGCAATGGCCAATCCTGGATGGGGAATATTGGGCTTGATGCCAAAATCGGCCTATCCAGTAATTTTACAGCCGACCTGACGGTCAATCCAGACTTTGGGCAAGTGGAGTCAGATCCTTCAGTGATGAATCTTACGGCCTTTGAAACCTTTTATGAGGAGAAACGCCCCTTCTTCCTGGAAGGGAAAAATATATTCAAATTCGATTTAGGCGATGCAAATATTTTCTATAGTCGCCGTATTGGCCAATCACCGCAGTACAGACCAGACCTCGGAAGTGAGGAGTTTCTGAAATATCCTGACAATACCTCCATTCTGAGTGCTGTAAAAATCAGCGGTAAAAGTGCTGGAGGACTTGCAATTGGCATTCTACACAGTTTAACATCTGGTGAAAATGCCCGCATCTATTCAGGTGGTACCACAAAAGATTTGAGAGTTGAACCTCTTACCAGCTTTACTGTGGGGCGTGTTCAACAAGATTTTAAAGAAGGGAATACTGTTTTGGGAGCTATTTTTACCTCGACCAACAGATTCATCAATGATCCGTATCTTAACTTTCTGAACAGAAACTCATTAAGCGGAGGTATTGATTTTTTACATCAGTGGAATAAAAAGGAATTCTTCGTGGATGCCAAAATCATCGGCAGTTCGATTAACGGAAATGCTGAGGCTATTGCCAATCTGCAACGCTCGTCAGCGCATTACTACCAAAGGCCAGATGCCGGTCATATAGCCTACAATCCTTCACTGACGCAGCTTTCGGGCCAGGGTGGAGTTATAAAAATTGGGAAAGGAAGCAAGGGTTTGCTGCGATATTCTACTGAGATAAATTGGAAATCACCCGGTCTGGACTTAAACGATATGGGGTATATGCAAATGGCTGATGTGTTGGCAAATGAAACAGAGGTCTCCTATTTTGCAAACAAACCGGTCTCTATTTTCCGAACTTATTCAATCAGCCTGCATCAAAATAACCAATGGGATTACGGGATGAATTACCAGAACTCTGGATTATATCTTCAGTCATCCATGGAATTTCTTAACAAGTGGGCAATCTCACCTACAGTCGATTACAGAAGCCAATCGCTTGATACACATCTTTTGAGAGGTGGAAATGCGGTATTGTTACCAGCAGGATGGGAAGGTTCGGTCAATATCCATTCAGATTTATCCAAAAAAATCTACTTCAGTTTATTCTCCAGTAAAGCAGCCGCTTCATATAATCATTATAGTAATTCTTTATACGAAGCCCAGGCAACAGTCATTCCCTATAACGTACTGAAGCTCTCGCTGAGCCTTAATTATTCTGAGACCGAAGACAACCTTCAATATGTGGATACGAAGCTGCTTAATGGCCAAAACAAATACTTGATGGCACATATTGCACAGAAAACACTCGGTGCGACTTTCAGGATCGACTATAACATCACTCCTGAAATATCACTTCAGTATTATGGCAGCCCTTATGCTTCTGTGGGTAAATATTCAGCATTTAAAGAAATAACGCAACCCCGTGCATCAAATTATGCCGACCGGTTTTCACTTCTCAGTACTACATTTGTTGAAAATCAATACCAGGTAGCAGCCAAAGGTGAAACACCTGCTTATTCAATCCAGAATCCGGACTTCACCTTCACCCAGTTCAGGTCAAACTTAGTGTTCAGATGGGAATACCTCCCTGGATCACAAGTATTTGTGGTATGGGGAAATGAAAGGACCAGCTGGAAAAATGAGAGCAATTCAAAGGTAGGCAATGCCATCAGAAAGTTAAGCGATGTTGTGCCCAACAATATCTTTCTGATCAAGTTGAATTATTGGTTCTCGCTTTAGTAATGAGGAGTAGATAAATAGTATATTTGAAGTATAATATTGAGTTCTATTGTGCATTTTTAATCGGTAGACTATGAAAACTAAAATAATTAAGACAGAACAAGAGTACAATGAAGCTTGTGCGAGAATCTATAGTCTAATGCATAGTTCAGATAATCCAATTGAACCTGAAAGTGCCGAAGGAGAAGAATTGGAAATTATATCAATGCTTGTTAAGAAATATGAAAATGAATATTACCCCACAATTCCCCCTGATCCGATTGAGGCAATCAGGTTTAGAATGGAACAAATGAATCTTAAACAAACGGATATTGCACCTTTGTTTGGGGGAAAAACAAGAGTATCTGAAGTTTTGAATGGTAAAAGACCATTGACTTTAAAGATGATTACCTTGTTGCATGAATATTTGGGAATACCTTTGGAATGCTTGATTAGTAGTGACAAAGAAATAAAATTAGAACCCGAGACCCACCGGAAACTCTTAAATGTTCCTTCAATAAGCAAATACTTATCTATTCATAATGCTCAAGCTATTTGAGAGTTTACCCACCCCTATCACCGTTCTTATGATTTGCTCTGCACGGTCAGCCAATAATTCAACCGCGCGGGCTTTTGATTCTTCGAGGCTCATGGGTTGGTTTGCAATGGCAAAAACAGCCGTCACACCCTGTTCATAGAGCTCAGACAAGCCACTATCTATAGCTCCGGCAAGGGCAATAACTGGAACATGGTATTTTTTGGCAAGCCCTGCTACCCCACTGATTGTTTTCCCGCAAGTCGTTTGGGAGTCAATCTTTCCTTCAGCAGTAAACACCATCGAAGCTTTCCTTATATGCGACTCCAGATTGGTCAATTCACTTATCAATTCAAATCCTGAAACCAATTCAGCATTGCAGAATGCCATCAGTCCTGCCCCTAACCCACCGGCAGCTCCAGCTCCCGGTATGGCTGCAACGTCTACTCCCAGCTCCTGTTTGAGAATGCTGGAATAACAAGTCATATTCTTTTCAAGCACTTCAAGCATTTCAGGAGTTGCACCTTTTTGGGTGCCATAGTTATAAGTTGCTCCTGAAGGGCCTAACAGCGGATTGCGCACATCAGTGGCGACTTTAATTCTTGCCTTCCCAAGAAGAGGATGAACATTGGAATAGTCGATTAAATGAAGATCACCTAAAGAACCTCCACCAGGGTTTATAGACAAGCCTTCGCGGTCGAATAGTCCAAATCCCAAAGCCTGAGCCATTCCTGCTCCGCCATCATTGGTGGCGCTTCCTCCAATTCCAACTATCAGCTGAGTAAAACCGGCATCCAAAGCCGCCTTGATCAGCAGGCCGGTGCCAAAAGTTGAAGTTATCAATGGATTCCTATCTGCATATTCAAGCAATTCAATACCTGAAGCAGCCGCCATTTCGATGATGGCCGTTTGTTTATCACCTAATATTCCATAGAAGGATTGAATTGGCCGGTTTAAGGCATCCACCGAATGAGTTGGAACAATTGTTCCGCCCGTTGCAGAAACTAGCGCCTCCACGGTACCTTCACCTCCATCAGCTATTGGGATACGAGTGATTTCAGCTTCAGGAACCACTCGTTTGATTCCTTCGTATATAGCCAAAGCCACTTGGGTAGCTGTCAAACATTCCTTAAACGAATCGGGGGCAATAACGATGTGCATCATGAAAAATGGGATCTTTAAATTCAGCAGGAAAGTAAGAAAAATATTTGAATTATCAAGTGGTGCGATGCCCATGAAGGATTTTCTTTAAGAGCTTTGTTTTTTCCTGAATATCGTCTGTAATGCTGTATACTGATACAGTAGCCCCAGAAATGGCATCAATGTTTTTTCCAACAGTGAGTGAACGGTTTCCGTTATAACCCTGAAATTGTTTCAACCAACCCTTATTGGTCACTTCCTGTCCGTGGGTGGCCTGGTAGTTATATACTTTAACCTGTTGAACCGATGCATTGGAGTCAAAAACAATCAGGTAGTCGAAATATTCAGAGGTTTCACCTATAGCTTCATGACTGGGATTGGAACAGCCACCCTGACGGCAACTGTTTACCCTTCCCACGTAGATGTATTTATTTGGTTCATTGGTAGTAAGTCCTGAAAGTACCAGAAATTTTCCCTCTATTGTACATGATGCTTTTTGTGCTTCAGTTACCAAGACCTCCCGCCAATCGGGTTTCTCCATTCCGCTTATTTTCTGAAGCTCTTTATGAAGGATCTTGTCTTCAAAATCAACTCCTTTGGTTGGATTAAATCCTGTGATAACCCATAATGCGAGCCCAAATATTATTAATTTGAACATAGTACTTTTTCAATTAAAACATGACACCAAAACCGGCATTGAATACTTTAGAAGTACTGCTGGAACCACTGGGCTTAATGAATTGCAAGTCAGCTTTTAAAACTGCTCCCTGTGCAAGTTTAAAAGTTAACCCAGTGGTGATGATCGAATTTTTATATGCCTCCACTCTGTTAATATTGTTGGCCACTTCGGCCTGGGTATCATAACCTTCAATGCGTATGAAAGGAACCAATTCAGTTTTCAGATTTTCATAAGAGCGAAAAACATTGTAGCCTGCTTCCACATAGTAACCGGTCATCACACTCCCCAAATCATTAAGAGCACCGCCACTGGTATGAGTGAAGCGGTTGTACTGCTCCGTATTCGATAAGCCGACACGATACAATTGACCACGAAGCTGCAATCCTTTAATTGAGTAACGCGCATCCAATCCAAACATTGAAACACCTACTACAGATGAATCAGCCCTTGCTATAGCAGCCTGATTGTCTTTTGCAATTCCATTGTACAACTTGCTTTGAGTATCACCAAAATATCCAGAGAGGCCTATGTTCAGTCCCCTGATTCCATAGTATTCAACTTTGCCAGTAAAGTTTGGAGAGCTAATATAAGATTCCGCACCTTTTTGCCTGCCATTTCTCAATCCATTCTGTCCGTTCAGTTTAGCAGTTCCATCGTATCCATTAAACCCGTTAACCAGGTAGGCTTGATATTTTAGGGATGCTGGTTGAATGATTCCTGAAAAGCCAAGACCCACTTCACGCCAGGTAGTAGGATTAATTTTATTATCGACCAATGGGCGATCAACTCCATTGAATGTGGTGGGTTCATGGTATTCGTTCACAATTCCCATTGGGATTAACAGCAGCCCTGCCTTGAAATTGATGGATTTGCTAATCCTGTGCTGAAGAAATGCCTGTTCGACATATACTTCTGAGACATGTTCGAATTCAAGCTCAGTGACAAACTGGGTGCGATCGCTGAACTGATACCCGAATAGCATCACCACCCTATGCACATCCAGTTCACCATTTTGCCTACTATCTGAGCTAAAGGGCTGGTGATAATGCACTTCACCATAACCGCCAATGGTGAGCTTATTACCTGAGGGCAATTGGTTATCTGCGATATTCTGATTGGCAGGATTTAATTGAGCCTGTGACAACAAAGTGCCCAATACCAGTGCTCCAAAAAGTAAGATTCTTTTCATATCGTATTTTCATGAATTTTATTCTGGCAAAAGTATAGGATGGGGAAAGAAACTGAAATCCCTAAAAGTGGGGATATTTGGAAGATTTGGGATTAAAAATGGTGAAAGGAGATTCGAACATTTTAATTTAACATACTGACATTTTACAATCTCTTACATATTCCATTGAGCGTTAGAAAAGCTAAGGTAATTTCATTAATCCCTGATCCTTGCCATCACTGATTTAATCATATCTTTTGTTTCTTTGGTAATCCCCAGTTCACTGGCAATTGCCCCCCAATGGCTGATAGCTTCCTGAACTTCATCGATGATAAAACTTGCATTTTTCAAGCCGAAGTGTGAGGCTAGCTTCATAAGTTCATTTCGCCCCGGATTTTTACTTTCTCCGGCTATCATGGTGCTGTGAAATCCATAGCCTGAATTTGAAAAGGTCAGGTCATAAGCCGGGGCGAACTGCCATTCACCCTGAACGTTCATCAGAAAAGAGAAATTTTTACTATGGTCGTCCAGGTTATGCGAATACACATTAAATGCTGCCAGCCTGAATACTTTCTCATAAGCCTTCACATGCTTTTCGAGTCGGAAAGCGCAATCCATCAAATGACCATAATCCATTGTACTCATTCTGAAGTTGTCGTGCATAAGGCCCGAAGCGGTATGTGTATGCAGGCGTTTTTCTGCTATCCGGTCAAACCGCTTTGTTCCAAAATATAACTGTCCTGATTTTCCTTCAAAAAGTCGGCATTCACTCATTTCAATGCCAGCCAAAAGCGCCATTTTGTGATAAGCAAATTCGATATTGGCAATCTGCCTGTTGTCTGAAGATGAGGGGAATTTGATGATCCATTCTTCATAACCTTCGGGAATTCGATTCAAACCGTGTATCAGATCGTCTGTCTTGGTGTTGTAAGATGCAAAAATCTTTGGTCTGGCGCCACCTGAAGAGCCACCAAGGATAAACAACTCCCCGATCATCTCAGAACTAGTACCTTGAAGTACTTGGTTCATTTCGCCCGCCAGAATATCCAGTTCAGGGACAAGGTCCGTTGGCTCTTCTGATTTGATTTCCGGTTTGTAAACCAGGGCGCCTATTCCCCCTGATCCAACATAAGCCAATCGATCCAAAGGTGTTATCCCTGCGATGTCAATTCCTTTGGAAGATAAAGACCGATCCAAAAGCAACCTACCCCAGCCGTCAGGCAATGAGTCATTGAACACTCCGAACAATCCTTCAAAAGGTTGTGGTTCTGCATTTACTATTTGTTCAGAAAAAGGGAGCTTAATGGGTGAAAGATTCAGCCCGGTTTTAATAAAATCAATCTTGTACCTGAAATATATCTTTTGGTTGGAAAGCACCAGTTCCCCCACTTCAAAGGTATTTCCCCCGAGAAGCATTGAAATGGATAATTTTTTAATACCAGCCATTGTTTATTCTGTAAATAGTTTTTTAACCTCGCCGAAGTTTTCCTTTACACGCATTACATTGTCAAATTCATTTAACCGTCCTAAAAGATGCATCAATTTGAGCAGCGAATCCAGCGATATTTTGCCTGTGTTCTCAAAACGCTTTAAACTTCCCAAAGATACGCCCGAACGTTCGGCCATTTCTTCCTGCGACATTTTTAGCTGTTTCCGTAAAGTGCGGTGTTTTTCAGCCAACGCTTGACTTACCTTCAGAGGTGTTATTTCTAATGAATACATCATACCTGGTCAATATATTATCCAAATATAGGTATAAATGCCGAATATAGCTAATATTTTAGCTTTAATGTTTATTTATCCGGAGGAGCCGAAGGATTGCTTTTCAACCCCAGTACCCGGGGTCCTGTTAACGAAGCTCCGAAAACCGTTATGCTGTTTATTTCGCTATTCAAGCGGGGATGTAGTGCAACCGAGACGACATGCTGGGTCGTTCCGACCACATGAAGTCCTATTTATTAGTGGCAGTTTTTTATCTCTCATTAAATATTCCAATACTAATTTTTTGTTCTCTGCTATCAACATCTTTCAGTAAAATTTCACTGACTGGGAAGGATTCTTCAAAAACTCCATTTTCAGTGTAAATCTTAATCAAAAAGCATTTATCTATCAGTTGACGAATAGTATAATCTCTTAGCAATATTTTTTCTAAATTGATTGATTTAGTTTGTTGAGGAAATACTTTTCCCCCATTTTCTATTGAAACGACTTTGCTGTCTCCTTCAATTCTTCCATCTACTTCAAAGGAAACAGTACTTTTAGGGTAATAAACTTCTATGTTATACTCATTTAATGTTTGATCACTATTATTTTTGAAGGTAAGGTTGAGTCTTAACTCTACATGATTGATAAGTCTAGCAGAATATGAGGCATTATCTTGGCTATAGTTTAATTTTATATCTTTAATTAAATCTTGTTTTTCTGTAAATAATGACGCAACTTTTTTAGTTTTTACATTAGGTAAATGCGTTGCAACTTCGCTAAACTCATAAATTTTCTTGTCGAGTAGTTTGGCAAATAGTTTTTGTTTTTCTTCCTCATTATTCTCACTAAGATTGATAATTTCTCTTGACTTGAAAAATAATGGGATTATTTCATTTTTGATACCTTCAAAAGAAATTAGAATGTACTTATTCGGATTTTCTTCAATATCTTTTAAAATTAGTGAGTATTCATTTCCTACACCACCCTTAAATTCTTCTGCTTTTTTCTTATAACCAGAAGATAAAATAACAACTACTTTTTTAAAGTCAGTCATTCCACGATGCATCATGGTTTTGAAATCTTTTGCTGTTTCATTCTGAATAATCATTTTATCAACTTCAGCATGAAACCCATTGTCCCTAAGAAAATTTGTAAATGCAAGTACTTTTTCATTGTGTTCTTCACTGTCCCAACTATATGTTACAAAAACACTTATTCTTTCTTCGACTACTTTATCAAGTTTTTCCATATTAATTTTTTCAATACTTATTTTGGAAGATTTTAAATATTCAATTCCCTTTAAACTTATTCCGTATCTTAAATCAACGGTTCTCATACCAATAGATGGGATGAATTCACCAGGCTCGCTAATCTTTGATAAAAGTTCTTGTTGATGTAGTTCTTCTAAAAGATTTTTAAAATTATCTATCCCAAAACTTGGAGATATTTCCATGAAAAAATCTCCAAATTTTACAGGTGCAAATTTTTTATTAAGTTCATCTAAAATGAATAAAATTAAATCTTGTTTGTTTTTAAACTCTTTTGTCATTTTGTCTAATTAAAATTCTGACTAACGCTATTTTTCTAAATCGTCAATATGTCAGGTATTTATAAATCTATCAAATTCTCCAAAACTTTATTGTAATTTCTCCAAACATCAGTACCAGAAGTCAATGCTTCGGGCAAAGTAAAATTGCCACTAACGGTTCGCAAATACACGCAGGGCAGGAGTTTCCCGATGAACTTCCTACGAAGCTTTGCACTTTAATTTACTAATTTCCTGTCAAAAAAGCACCGAAACCCGACTTGCGGGAATTTTGCTGTTGCCGGTTCGGTTTTCAATCTAATGTAATCAATTACTGATGCATAACTTTATGGTCTAAATATTTACATGCTATTGATTATTGATAATGCTATATCTCTTTGTGATTCATTTATTAGAGAGAAAGTATTTTCTTTTAACTTCCAGGTTGCTCTTTTTAATGCTTTAGACTTTATTTCAGATTCAGAAATCAGAATCAACTCAATAGCATTAAACCCATTAACTGCATTTTGTTTAAGCATAATTTTGGTTGATTTGGTTTCTTCGATAAAAAAACCATTGTTCCTTAATTCTTCAATTAAAACACTTACAATGCTTTCAAAACCTCCCAATTTCTCGGCATAATTTTTTAATCTACTGTTTCCAAACATACTTTTTAAGTTAAGTTTTTTATTTAAAATATCATCTCTATTACTCGCTTTGTTTTTAATAATTATAATGCTTGATCCCTTTCGAACAATTTGTAGTACTTCTTGGCATCTTCTCTAGATTTAATTGCTTTTTCATAATCTCCAAGGGTTTCATATATCTCTGCTTTGCTATTAAAAATATTGCTAATAGCGAAATTATTAACTACAGAATTGGAACTTGTATATGTATAAGCAATATCTAGATCAACTAGTGCAGGACCAAAATCCATTAGCTTTTTTTTACATTCCGCTCGCAAATGGAAAAGCGTTGAGGTAATATCAGGCGACTGGAGCTCTAACCCCTTATTGATTAACAGAATTGCACCTTCACAATCGTTTTCATCAAACAATTTGTCTACTGCCATTTGCCTTAGTTTCTCAGCTTCAATATTCAAGTTAATGTTAGAATTCAATATATTAGAATTATTATCCAAATAGTCCGTTAACGCCTTTTCATCTCGTGATTTTTCATTTTGATCAATATTTGAATTTTCGCCGTTTAAATATCGTAAAAGTTCAATTCGAACATTTTCTAATTTGACTTTCTCTTCGTTATTCAGAAAACTAATTGTCCATTCTTCATAAAATGCAGCAGGAGTATCATCAGGATTCATTTTAAAAGTCAATGATTGTTCATATTTCCTTTTATTCCAAGCTTGAAGTAATTCATTTAAGTCAGTCTCATTAATTCTTTTATCTTTTAACGTTTGTAGATAGGTTGTTTTCGTATTTTCTGGCAGACAATTCAATATTCTCGCAATGTTAACTAAGCTTAACCTTTTGTCATCCTCCCTAGATCTCGTTCTTGTATTATTTTTAGGCATTTCTTTTCTTTCAATTCTAGCAGCATCTAAAGGATTTCCTTGTTTATAAACTTCCCAATCTCTCTCTGTATTGTTTGTAAAGTAGGTGTCATAAATAAATTTTCCAAATATAAATAATGCAATTAATCCAATAATTGATAAAAATGTTGTCATTGTTATTTGCTTTTTTAATTTATGTATGTTCAACTTTTAGAAAATATTTTTTCTTCATTCATTGTCTCAACTGAATTGACCAAAAACGTGTCAATAAAGAAATTGAACATTTTAGATGAATTTGTCTGTCAATAAAACGAGAACTTGTAATTCCAATAACTTAACTCCCAAAACTTGTCAAATGTCTCGGCTCTGTCAAACAACGAAACTGAGACAAGTAACAGAAACCGTCAAAATGTAATCTTGTCAAAAAAGTGATACCGTTTCAAGTTGCGATTAAACTGACCGACAACTAGTATATATCACCAAAAGTATAGTACTTTTTTCAATATCCAATTATATTAAGCAAAATTATTTCAATTCTTTAGGTATTGGTTGACTGGGAACTAGCGGGTCGAGCGGACTAATTATATTTTTTGCCGCTTTTGGGGTGATGTGGGTGTAAATCATCGTGGTTTTTATACTGCTGTGACCCAACAATTGCTGGATATAACGAATATCAGTCCCACTCTCCAGCAAATGGGTGGCAAAACCAGGACGCAGCGTATGCACCGTTAAATGCTTTTTGATAGTTGTTTTGGCAAGGGGAAATAGGGTGATATGCAATTGAATGGGTGTAGGGTCAAATAACGGATCAAGATCCTATGTTAAGAGCTGCAGATTTTAAATCTGCACCAGCGGCGTAATACTTTAAAAGTAGTTGTTTTCAACTTTTCGTTTACTCTATACTTTTCTTTTTTGTTTACAAGACAAATATAAGATTGTTTTACGATGAAGTCAGGTAAGAATACAGTTTTATAAACCGGATATTTTGGATAAATCCAACTGCCTAATAAAATTCAATAATCCACCTCTATGCCGGTTGTAGGTTGTACCCCCACAATTAATTTATAAACAATCGTTTAACTCAATTTTACCTACAACCAACTTCTTATTTTTTAAGCGCATTGATGAATTGTTGGTTGTACCCAATTTCGATATTATACCCATTCATTCAGCTTGTTACAGCGATACAACCTACAACCGGCACTAATGTATTTGTATAACGGATTACTGACCCACGCAACCTTAATCTTATCTACCTTATGAAAATAGTCCCGATAGTTATCGGGATTGTTTTTATTACTTATAAGATAGATAAAATTGGGCTCTGGGGGACATTGCCTGGTTACTAAGATTGAATTAATCCCGATTAATCGGGAAAAAAATTACCATTGACTTTGCTTTCTCCACAACAATGTAATGTGATCCGGGTTTGTCGCAACCCTGCTTACCTTTTCCTCCTCTGCTGATGCATTTCCTCTGTGAGGAAAGTCCATGCCACTACCCGGCTTTGCTTCTGGCCATGGGTCATTTCGATGGTACGAACCTGTAATGCTTTGGCCTTTTTAAGCGCCTTATTGATTGCGTAAAGATTTGACTTTTTGGATACCAGGCTTGAAAACCAAAGGCAGCGATCGGGTAGTTCCGAACTTTGTTTCACCATCCGGCGTACAAATTCAGCTTCACCACCTTCACACCATAACTCGTTGTTTTGACCTCCAAAATTCAGTAGTGGGGTAGGTGTTTTTCCAGGAGTCAAATTCCTTGTCTTGCGCTCTGAGCCCTCTGCTGCCTCTTGGGCTGAAGAATGAAACGGAGGATTGCAGATGGCAAGATCAAAAACTTCACCTGTCTTCATGATGTTGCTGAAAATATTGGAGGGGGTGCTTTGCAACCTACATTCCACACCTCCCTTGAGAGTTAGATTAGAGGCGATAATTTGATTGGCTGTTCTGATGGCCACAGGATCAATGTCAGACCCTACAAAATGCCAGCCATAAGCCTTGTGACCAATGATGGGATAGATGCAGTTGGCGCCGACTCCAATGTCGAGTACCCGAACAGAGGGACCTGTTGGAATAACATCATTGTTGGAGGAGGCCAGCAGATCGGCCATGTGATGAATGTAATCAGCCCGTCCAGGAATGGGTGGACAGAGATAGTGCGGTGGAATATCCCATACTGCGATGTCGTAAAACTGTTTCAGGAGAGCCTTGTTGAGCATTTTTACTGCCTGTGGATCGGCAAAATCAATGGAATCCACATTGAACTTATTGGGTTTCACAAACGGGGCAAGTTCAGGGCAGACCTTGATCAATTGTTCAAAATCATATCTGAAGCGATTTGGATTACGGGGATGCATACCCGATTTTTCAGCATCTATAGTTGTTTCTTTATCAGTCATGGCAATGCTCATTTAATAGATTGAATAATGAGAGCAAAGGTAAAAAAGTACAGTGGTTTATTCAGCATTGAAGAAAATGTTCCTATCTAGGGAGAAATTATTTCCTAATGAGTAAATTTAACTAAATATTGCTTTATTATATATTGGAAAGACAAAGAAAAATAGAACGCGGATTTACACGGTTTTAGCGGATATTAAGCGGATTTATGATACTTCGTATCCGGATTTTTAAGACAGGCTATTGAATGGGACCATTCATCCTCCGCATTGTTTATATTTTGAATCCGTTTCAATTTATTGAAAGCAAATCCGCTTTAAATCCGCTAGATCATGTTAAATCCGCGTTATATTATTTGATTTGAATTTAAACTTATTTTATCAGCATTCATTTGAATTAAAAGACGATAATAAAGAGTTCCAATTACTTTTATTGTTCTAAATCAATTAATTCCCCAGCTGGTACATCAGGCGTTTGAGTTCAATTTCATCCAGCTTGGCCTCATAATTCAGGTCGATCAATCGAAACCCTGTAGTTTCATGGCTTTCCTGTGCCGCTTTTACATCCAGAAGGGTCGCCTCACTGACCTGAAAGCGCTGTATCACCAACTTGATCAGCTTAGCAGAGGTTTGGATGCTTTTTCTTTGTGAATCTAACTGAACCAGTGTGGCAGTGTAGGACTGGTGAATTTTTACCGCGTCAGAGGTTAAAGCGTTGAGAAGATTATCCTGATCCAACACGGCATTGTTCACATTAAATACAGCCGTTTTCTTTTGAATCTTATAGACATTGCCATTGTAAATGGGTATTTGAAGATTGAGCCCTGCATAAGGTCCGTAATTCTGATTCAGCAAAAATTGACCTGCCGAACTCTTGGTGCGGTTCAGATTATATCCAGTATTAAATCTCAGGGTCGGGAAACGCAAGGCAGAAACCTCTTTCACGATTTGCCTGTTGATATTAATTTGTTGCTCGGCCGATAGATACTCTGGGTTCTGCTTCAGATAGTTGGTAACCGTATTCAATTCGATGGATCGGTCAACTACAATACTATCTGTGACCGAAATTGGATAGTATTGTTTCTGGCTCATGATTTGAAGCAGATCCGTTTTGGCCTGATCAACAAGCAATTGCTGTGATTTTATGTTTTGTTCTGCAGTATTCACATCAATGAGTGCTTGAAAATAATCAGCATCATTGGCCATACCAACACTCTTTCTGGCAGTCACAATATCCAACTTTTGCTGAGAGACATCCAATGAACTCTGAAGAATCTTCAAATACTCCTGCTGCCTGATAATGTTGTAATATTTAGTCATTACCGTTGCAATACTATTTTGTATTGCAAGATTAAGCTGTAGTTGGCTCAGGGACTGAAGATACTCCAACTTTCCTTTAGTAGCAACTATTCTAAAGCCATTGAACAATACGATCCCAGCTGTAATACTTGAATTCATGGTATTACCAGTGGTGCTGCTTTTACTGATCTGGGCACCAGTATTAAATTCCTGATTGATATTGGTAACCGATTGATTATCATTCACGCTTGCACTTACCACAGGCAGTCCGCCAGCTACACCACGGGTGTTATTTATCTTACTGATCTCCAGATTGTTTCCAGCAATCTGTATATCAAAACTATTGCTGAGCGTTGTATCTATGGCACCTTTCAGTGTGATAGTTTTTTGTGCTGCCCCTAACAGAGGAAGGAATAGCGCCAGGTATATAAATGTTTTTTTCATTGAATCGATCAAATAAACTGATTATCAATTTCTTCATCACTAATATGCTTACCCGAAAAATAGGTATAGACTGCCGGTATCACAAATAAGGTAAGAATCAGGGAGAATAAAATACCTCCCACAATCACGATACCCAGCGGAACGCGGCTTGTGGCTGCTTCTCCAAGACTAAGTGCAATAGGTAAAGCACCTAGAGAAGTGGCCAGACTGGTCATTAAAATGGGTCTGAGCCGCTGCGTTGAAGCTTCAATCACTGCATCAAACTTTGATAACCCTGCTGCTCGTTTCTTGTTTGAAAATTCAACAATCAGGATTCCATTCTTGGTCACCAAACCGATTAGGGTAATCATCCCGATTTCAGAGAAAATATTGAGCGTTTGGCCAAATAACCATAAGCATAGAACAGCTCCTGCGATGGCCAGTGGAACCGTGAACATGATAATCATAGGATCTACGAAACTTTCGAACTGAGCTGCAAGCACAAGGTAGATCAGTAGAAGGGCCAGTAGAAATGCGAAAAGGGTATTTGACGAACTTTCAGCAAAATCACGTGATGGGCCGGTCAGGGAAGTCTGAAAACTCTCGTCGAGTAAAGTATCACTGATTTTCTGCATGGCTATTACTCCATCACCTACTGTCATTCCTTCAGCAAGTGAAGCAGAAATGGTGGCCGCTTTGTACCTGTTAAAGTGATAAAGGGCCGGTGGGTTCGCTGAGGTGTTCATATCCAATACTTCAGACAAGGCTATATTGTTGCCCAAATTGTTACGGACATATAATTTCGAGATATCAGTAGGTTCTTTGCGATCTTGCAATCCCACCTGGCTGATGACCTGGTATTGCCTGCCATTCATAATAAAATATGCAAGACGGCGTCCACTGAAGGCGCTCTGCATCACCCCGGCAATGTCTGAAACGGTCAGTCCCAATTCACGGGCTTTGATCCTGTTAATAATAATATCCACTTCAGGCTTATTGAACTTCAGGTTCACATCTACATTCTGAAAGGTCTTCTCATTGTGGGCAGCCTCAAGGAATTTGGGAATCACCTCTTTAATCTTGGCGAAATCCAGGTTCTGCACCACAAATTGAACAGGCAATGAACCTCTTGACCCCAGTCCAACAGAAATAGTCTGCTCTTCAATAGGAAAAATACGCAGGTTGTTGAATCGGGGTAATATTTTAGATACGTCCTTTACAATTTCGTTCTGGGTTCTGTGCCTTTCCGATCCGGGTACCAGGCCGATGCGCCCACTTCCCCCATTTACACCTGAACTACCAAAACCCGGTACTGCAAGGAAAGAGAATTTGGCTTCAGGAATTGAGTCGATTAAATAGTCACCAAAAATTTTTCCAGCATCTGACATATATTCGTAACTTGCACCTTCAGGACCGGTTATCTGGAAACGGATACTGCCTTTATCTTCCATGGGGGCTAATTCACTCTGTAAGTTCGTACCAATAAAATAAATGATACCAAGACAAGCCACTACAATGATCCATGCCATCCATCTTAGTTTAACAAACCCTTGTAGTGCTTTCTTGTAGCCATTTTCCATCCCTCTAAAAAAGGGCTCAGTACTCGTGTAGATTTTACTATGTTTGGAATTGGGTTTATTCAGGTAAACATTTAATACCGGGGTTATGGTCAGGGATACAAAGGCTGAAATGAGTACCGCTGAGGCTACCACAACAGCAAATTCGCTGAACAGGCTTCCTACAAATCCTTGTAGAAACAGAACAGGTAAAAAGACGATCGCCAGGGTGACCGAAGTAGATATTACGGCAAAAAAGATTTCCTTGCTGCCCTCCAAAGCTGCTTTACGGATGTGCATACCCCCTTCAAACTTGCGGAAGATATTCTCTGTCACCACAATACCGTCATCAACCACCAGTCCGGTTGCCAGAATAATTCCCAACATAGAAAGTATATTGATAGAATAGCCGCACAGGTGCATCACAAAGAAAGTGGCTATCAGCGAGATAGGTATATCAATAAGCGGACGGATAGCAATGAGCCAGTTTCTGAAGAATACAAATATGACCATGATCACCAAAAGGAAGGATATGAAAAGCGTTTGCTTTACCTCATCCAATGATCGCCTCACATTAATCGTATTATCAAAAAGGGTTGTAAACTCTATGTCGTTCTTCTGCGATTTCTTTATCTCATCCAACCGCTTGTTAAACTCATCTGATATGTTGATAAAATTGGCGCCTGGTTGAGGGGTGATTGCCAATCCTACCGCATTCACTCCGTTTAACCGCCAGCTTTGTTCGTAATTTTCCGGTCCGATTTCCACTTTTGCCAGATCACTTAATCTCACAATTCCATCGGCATTTTCACGTATGATCAGATCCTTGAAATCTTTTTCAGTGGTAAGCCTTCCCATCGCCCTGATGGTTAACTCGGTATTGTTGCCGTAGATTTTACCCGATGGGACTTCTACATTTTCATTGTTCAAAACAGCTGTAATATCGTTGAAAGCGATACCATAAGCATTCAACTTATCAGGATCGATCCAAAGCCTCATGGCAGGACGTTTCTGTCCTACAATATTTACACCGCTGACCTCTGGGATGGTCTGAAACTTATTCTGCAATACATTTTCGGCATAGTCACTCAACTCCAAAAGACCCTTGCTCTTACTTTGAATGGCCATCAGAATAATAAAATCGCTGTTGGCATCTGCTTTGGTCACAACCGGTGGAGCATCAATGTCTTGCGGCAAATTTCGAGAGGCCTGGCTCACCTTGTCGCGAACATCATTGGCAGCAGCTTCAAGGTTGGTGCTCAGGTCAAATTCGACTGAGATCCTGCTATTACCAACCGAACTAGAGGAAGTCATGGTTCGTATACCAGGAATACCGTTGATTGATTTTTCAAGGGGTTCAGTAATCTGGCTTTCAATAATATCTGAATTGGCCCCTGCATAAGAAGTATTTACAGTAATGACCGGGGGATCGATAGCTGGGTACTCACGAATGCCCAATAGATTGAATCCGATCACTCCGAAGAGGATGAGAAACAAACTCATGACCGTGGCCAATATGGGTTTTTTAAGTGATAATTCTGATATGTTCACGTTATAGAATCATTGTGTTGGTATGACTTAATATTTAATCTACTTTATCCAATTTCTGAACCTTTTCAACCTCTATGGCTCCATTGGGTCTTACAAAAAGCATCCCGCTTACTATAATACTGTCGCCAGGATTGATACCGCTGGTAAGTTCTACATGGTCGGCATTTCTTAACCCGGTTTCAACATTGGTGAAAACTGCTTTGTGATTGCGCGCCACCACTACCTGGCTCGACAGCGCATCAGGAATAATGGCATTGGTGGGTACCATAATACCCCGCCGGCTTTGGTTAAGCAATACTTTTACAAAGGCCCCCGGTGAAATAACTCCGCTGCTCAGCAAAGCCCTTACCTTGATGTTGCGGGTAACGGAATTGATCTGTGGTTCGATGGCGCTGATGGTTGCATCCAGACTTTCATCCGATCCATTGGTTTGAACTTTAACCTTATCTCCCTTTTTTACAATGGAGGCAAAGGTTTCAGGAACCGTAAAATCAATTTTCACCTTATCGGTCTGCTGTAGTGTGCCAATAATAATTTGTGGTGTAACATAAGCTCCAGGACTCACTACGCGCAATCCAAGCTCACCTGAAAAGGGAGCACGGATGACCGTTTTATCAATCTGGGCATTCAAAACCTTAATGGTAGCCTGGAGGGTATTGACCTGACTCAAAGCCACATCATAGTCTGCCTGGTTAATTCCATTCACTTTTAACAGGTCACTCAATCGCTTTTCAGTTTTAACGGCCAGTTCGAGCTGCGTTTTCTGTTGCTCCAATTGTGCCTGCAAGTCCGCATCGTTTACCTTGGCGAGTAGGGTCCCTTTGGTCACTTTAGCGCCATCAGGAATATTAAGATAGGTAAGCCGGCCGCTGATTTCAGGGCGCAGTTCAACCATTTCATTGGATACCGATGTTCCATTTACCTCCAGTTCACTGGTAAGATCCTGAGTCCCCACCACAACCACTTCAACTTTTACGGGCGGCTTTTCCTTCACAGCCTCCACCTTATTTTTTGATTTACATGATAGGAGCAGTGAACTCACAATGATCACGCAAAATGATACTTGGTACCTCATAAGCCAATGTTATTTGCTTTGCTTAAATTATTTTTAATTCTGCCCAGAATTGAAATAAATTCAGCCTGTTGTTTTTGGGTAATACCCTCAAAGGCAGTGGCAGTTACCTCCTGCATCGACTTTTTTATTCCTGGCAGCATTTCCTTTGCTTTATCCGTTAAGGTAAGGCAGTATTTCCGCCTGTCAACCGAACTTTCAACCCGGTTTACATATCCTTTCGATGTAAGAAAATCCACAATACGGACGATACTCACTTTATCGGATTCCAATTGACTGGCCAACTCTTTTTGTGTCATTAACCCATCACCCAATTCAATCAGCATCAAGGCATAGTAATTTCTTTCTATGTCAAGATAGCCAAGCTTATTGTTTAGAAGATGCAAAAAACTCTTGCCTGTAAGCGAAAGAATTCTTCCAAGTGGCTGGAGGGGCTGTATCGTTGAATTGTTTTCCATTTTTACTTCAATACAAATATAAATGAAAATTCAATTGGTTTACATTATTAACTAATTATTAACAATATTATACGCCTTAGATAACATTTCAAGTGAAAGGTTTAATTCAGATTGAAAAATGTTCGATTCAAAATATCAGTTTAAAATTTCCACTCGACGCACAAATGGATGTGTCCAAATAGTCATTCCACATCCTCTTTAGACACAATATCAATAGGTTATGATTTACCTAAAATCTTCCTCCTAAAAATTTAATTTGATCCAAGATTCCATGTATTGAATTTGGAAGGACCATTTAATTTTAGGGCTGCATCCTTTTAGCCTTTAGAATTGTTGAACCTTTTTCCCCCTATCCAATTGTGAAAGGGAATTATAAGAAAATTAATTTACAAGCCTATTATTATTGCCGTGGCCATACTATTTCCCCCGATAAGTATTTTATCTTTGTCTCATCTCTATTTTACCATTGTTTTGTTATATTCATATATAATACACATCAAATACATATATAATTCGTATATGTTAGTATTATATATGTATTTGATTAGTATTTAATATGTATTATATATGAATATAACAAGACAAAGGTAAAATAGGACTAACACAAAGATAAAATAGATACAATAGAAGTTCAAATAATAAAACCTTATTTTTAATCACGGTAAGGGGTAACAATACTTGATAGATTTTAACAAAAAGAAGTTCAGATACCAACCGAAACAGGATGTGGTTTAAGTTTGTTCCCAATTCCTGGAATTGAGATGATGAAGGATTGAAAATAAAAACTTGCCCGCAACATAAAATCCAACTTCTTGCAAAATTATTTCCACATTGAATGGTCCAGTCAGTAGTTTGAATTCAAAAATTGCACTTTGTGATGGTAATTAACAACCCAATTGGCCTATTAATAAAGTTTATTTTATGCTAAAATGACACTTCGGACGATTTTTACATAATTCAAAAGTGTCAATTTGGCCTGCTGTCAATCGATTGGCTATCTTACATGCCTTCAAGACGATAAGAAATAAAATAAATTTGTTGATTATAAGTGAATAATCAAAAAATACATATACATTTGATGCCATATCCTAGTTAGGCACAAGCACATAAAGATTTCAACTTTCATTTAAACCTAATACTATGAAAACAAATTTACTAAAAAGTGTTTTACTCCTTGGAACAACCTTGATTCTATTGTCATTTGACCGATAGTAACAATGCAAAGAGAAGCCGAAAACTTGGAGAGTAGGCTAAATTTATAAACCAGATTGAATTATGAAAAACCTAATTTTAATGTTTGCAATTTTAATGTTCATTGTAAGTTGCAATAAAAACAAGGATTCAGGGAATAACCAGAACAATTCAGGTATTATCATTAAAGGAACAATTCCAGGAGGTCAAAACAAAAGTTTACAACTTAAATCAGATAACTCATTATCGCTGGCTGATGCAACAAAGGTGCTAGTTGTCAGTAACCACTATTATAAACTATATGATATTGTTAATGGCGCTTTCTCTGTAGCAGGCGAACCAGGAACAGGAGTTGCATTGATATTTCTGGATGCGAATAATAAATATATTGGAAATCTATCTCCCCAAGGTCTGAATATACTTCCTCTTGGAAGTCTTTCAAACGGAGATAATACAGCTATTGATTTATCAACACTCACATTGACAGGCAATAGTGTTATTCCGGCTCATGATCCGCTGGGGAATGAAATTATTATTTCAAGTGCAGAAATCAATAGTCTAAAGGTGATTGGGGGATATTATGCATCAATTGCAAAAAACATAGATGCTGATAATGACGGTATCCCTGATGTATTATCAAATAAGCAGTTGGTTATTTTCAGTCAGTTTGCACGATACAGTGGACTATGGGGACGGAACGGGTCAACCCCTCAACCATCAGATAGTTTGCACTCTTACATTAACTATTCTGTAAATATTGATGGGGGTACAGGGCTGACTTTTTCCAATGGAAATATTACTTTATCAGGACCAGGCGATGTACCTTACAGCGATATTTCAACATGGGGTTCCAAGTTAAATTCAGAGTCAGGGGGATTTATCTCATCATTCAACCGGCAGACAAATGCTCCTGCAGGCGCTCCATGGGGTACCTCATTCCTTCCATTTAAAATGGGAACCTATACCCTAACGCTGGATGGCAACAAATTATATACGTTAGATTATTCAAACATTGATGTTCAATACAATTTAGTAATTATTACCCCAACGATCCACACCAATAGCGAAGGCAAACTTACTTCTCTTTCATTTGAATTTAAACTGCCAAATGGAACTATAATAAATCCTTCCAGCATGTTAACTGATGTTATGGTTCAATTTGTTGATAATAAAGCGAATCAATTTTACAATAGTTCAAATTTAACCTTGGCTTCAGGTTTTTCAATCCTTAATTTGGATACTCCTTTAGATATATCTTCCTTGTATCAAATGGATATTTGGTATGATGATTTATTAGGGAATAAATATGATATTATATGGCGCTAATTTGGAAGTACATGCACAATTGTAATCAATATCGAAGCCGGGGATTTCCAGATATCCGGTACCGGCTGTGCCTTGTAAGACAATAGTTTGATTACTTCAATGAAAATTCAGCATTTTGCAGGAGGCTAATCAGATAAAATCATTGAATAGGCGCGGTTGTAAAAGGTGGTAGAGCAATATGTAAAAAAAACAGATTATAGATATTTATGAATTATAAAGTGCGGGGTCAGCACGATAAACTCGGACAAGGGGCTTATGAAAAAATTTACAATTATTTTGACAGTTTTAATTGCAATGGTAATGAATTCCATTGCACAAATTCCAAATGGTGGATTTGAAAGTTGGTCAACAGAATCGGGAATTGAAATACCTTCAGCTCCATGGGTAACGAACAACCTTCAGAAAAAGCCGGATGGTGTAACCTATAATCCTGTAACAAAATCAACTGATCATTATCCTGAAAATGTTGGAAGTTACTCAATAAGAATGGAAAACAACTTATCATATCTTAGTGAGTCAGGTGAGCCAATGCCATATTGGGCATGTTCATATGGTTATTCAACTACGGCTTTTTATCCTGGATATAATGGACCAGTATTTCCCATAACAGGACATCCAAATAGTTTTTGTGGTTATTATAAATTTTTACCACAGCAAAATGATGCAATGATGATCGCTTTATCACTCTACCAAAAAGGCATAATGGTTGCAAGTGCCGTTTTGAAAGAAACAAATACAGTATCCAATTGGACGTCATTTAATATTCCGATTTCATCATATACAGTAGCCGATAGCGCACAGATAGCATTATCCGCATTTACTTATCCTCCAGGTCCTAATGGCAATTCTATCTTCTATGTAGATAATTTGAGTTTTGGAAGTCTTATTACTTCTATACCAGAACAGACCTCGGAAAACACCTCATTCAGTCTATTTCCTAACCCTGCTTCTGATATCATTACTTTGAATATAGAAAATACAAACAATACAGACTTAACATTAAATATTTATAATGTAGCCGGTACTATGGTTAAGTCAGAAATGCATAAACAAAACAATTCACAAATTAATGTTAGTGATTTAAGTAATGGAATTTACATGGTTGAAATTAAATCAAAAGCATTGTCTGGAATACAAAAACTAATCATTCAAAGATAATCTAATATTTATAATAAATGAACTAACAATTTGAAGTGCGGGGTCAGCACGATAAACTCGGACAATGGCTTATGAAAAAATTTTCTTTTATTCTTGTCATTTTTGTTGCAATAACTTTTACAGTTAATGCACAGTGGTCACTCCAAACGAACCCGCTGAGTTCAGATGGTTCGAACTTGTTGGGTAAAATTCAATTTGTAAGCGCTACCGAAGGATGGATTGCCTGTGGTAGTAATGGTAATCTACTTCACACCATCAATGCAGGAGCAACATGGACTGTAGTAACTCCATTTCCAAATGAGCAAACAGGAAGTATGTCTGATCCTGCTATTAATATGAGTTGGGTAAATCCGACACACGGTTGGGCAATCAATTCTTACGGTAAGGAAAACGCCAATGGTGCAGTTCTTTACAGTACAGCCGATGGAGGCAACTCATGGGCTAAGAAGGAGTTACCCGCAACAGCTACAAGAATAACATACACCAGTGCGGACCTACAGGGAACATGGCAGTTTCATGTACTAACTTCAAAGAATCCATCGAATTATGCCTCTATTGCAGGATGGATGGCCGGTACAGTCACTGTAGCCGGCGTCAACTGTTCGGTTTCTGTTTTAAGAAGCGATGGAACCAATAGAAATATGGACATTTCAATGACAATTTCTTCAGTAGGAGTCATTTCTATGAATGGGGAAGAACATGGATTTATGAGCGCTGATAAAAGTACTGCAATCATGACAGGACAAGAAGACAATGATGGTTACTCTATGTATGTGATGCAAAAGCAAGTAGCCGGGACTTCCTATTCAACTGCCGACTTTCAAGGAGCTTGGCAAATGCATGGACTTTCCGCAGGCAACAGCAATGCAGAACACGGGGGATGGGCACATGCCGTATTGAACGGTGATGCTGCCGGGAATTTGACCGGTTCTTTTGTAGGAGTTGGAGGAGGTGGAACAATAAATATGTCTGCTTCAATCTCTTCCGGCGGTATTATAACAGGTTTGAGCGCTATGAGTTCGGATACGCACGGTTTTATGAGTGCAGATAAAAAATCTTTTTATTTGACAATGACAGGAAGTGAGAATGGTGATTTTAATCTTGTTGTTTTTCAGAAACAAGAAACCGGAACTACCTATACTACTGCCGATCTGATGGGTAGCTGGCAAATGCAAATATTAACCGCCGACTGTACGAACGATTATGAATCTTTTGCATATTATGCTCACGGGAAAATAAATTTAGATGGTAAAGGAGATGGCAAAGTGTCCTATTTTTTGTCAGACTCTCCGACAGAATTATACGAAGATTTGGCTTTTTCAATTAACTCAGATGGAATATTTTCAGGATTCGGTTTAACCGGTTCGCATGGGTTCATGAGTGCAGATAAAAGCATCGGAATTGGTACCTCAACTGACGGTAACGGCACATACAGCCTCTTCGTAATGCAAAAAGATTTATCGGTTAGTGGTGATATGGGACTTGAGGTTCAGTTTGTAGATAATAATACCGGGTGGGTCTCTATTTACAATCAAAGTGCCAATAATTTTAAACTATACAAGACGACCGATGGAGGAACTACATTGAATCCATTAAATAATACAGTTGGGGGAATTTTTCAATTTGTGGATACCAACAATGGGTGGATGATCGGATCAACTGTAAATAATGTTGGAGAAGGTAATTTAAACAACATATACCACACTACTGATGGCGGTTCAACCTGGAGTGAGCAAGCAACTACTATCGGAAAGGCCCAGGCGATCTATTTCTCAGATCTTTTACATGGCTGGGTTGTAGGAGTGAATGGATTGATTTTAAAAACTATCGATGGAGGAACCAACTGGATTTCAGTAACCAATGCAGGACTCAGCACTGAATCTACTTGTAAAACTGTATTCTTTTTAGATGCCAATACAGGATGGATTGGAACTAATATTGAAAATACAAATGGGGTTGGCACCCAGTTTATTCTTGCTACAAAAGATGGTGGCTCTACCTGGACCACTCAATCAACGCCTGTAACTAACGATATATTTAGCATTTCGTTCTGGGATGCCAACAATGGATGGCTTACAGGTGATTATGGGCAAATTGCTCATTATGGTTGGAACGTGAGTACCAACGATTTGTATTCTTCTCAGAAAAGCATTTATCCCAATCCAACTAATGATGGATTCTTTAGTGATGCAGGTGAAAAAGCAGCAACTGTTTCAATTTACAATATGAACGGGATGGAGATGCTATCAAAACAAGTTACAGGTAAAACTTATATTGATATTTCTACTTTACCTCAAGGGCTGTATATAGTAAAAATATCGACTCATGATGGTACTGTTGAACAGAAACTGGTGAAGAAGTAATACAATTCTGATTAACAACAAAGGCCACGAACTAACGCGGCCTTTGTTCAATATATATTATGGTTTTTTACTTTTCTTCTTTGACAGAAACAGTAAAGTCTAACTGAATTCTCATCATATTGACAGAGTATATCAGGATGTTTCTGGTTTCACTGAGTATACTGAGATATAACATACTGGTTTTGCTTCCCACTTCCTTGCGCTTGATGGACTTAATCAGGTTTTTACGTAATTCCTTAACCATTGTGTTAACTTTCACTTGTTCAGCAATTACATTATCCAATTTTAACTGACTGTTATCCTCCAGTGAACTGATTACGAGTTTTAAGAAAGTATCAACCTGTGCGGCCAATTTTGTCAATTCTTCAGCCTGGGCAGCAATCAGCGGTTTGTGATTATTGTCAACATGATTGTAAACCGGCTCAACAAGAAGTTTCGTACAATGTGCAAGTTCTCTTAGGTAGTCGAGTGTGAGTACATAAAAATGGGTCGCTTCCACCGAATCTGAAGCAGGTGAATCAGGAATTGCCTGGTACAATTTATTCCGTTTGTTCAACAGTTTTTCTTCCAACTGAGTTGAAATCTTCCATTGCTTTTTTAATTCTTTGCGGTCTTCACTAATCAGTAGACCAGAGGTGTCGTGGTATAAACCATTTATCGTGTTCAGGGTTTTGATAATTGCCTTGTTGCATTTTTGGAACATGGTATCCTTTGATTTGGTTTCTTCAACCTCTTCGGCAGTTTCCAGCTTGTCAATTTCGCGTTGATTATGAGCAATATTTGATCTGTAAAATGCAAAAACAGCAAAACTTATCAACAATAATACACCAATGAGCTGAGCCCAACCCATGAAAATGGACAACAGGAAGGCCACTGTAAAAGCAGCAAGTCCAGTCATAAACCAACCGCCAATCACGGTAAATACTCCAGTGATGCGATATACTGCACTGTCGCGGCCCCAGGCCCCATCAACAAGTGAAGTACTCATGGCTACCATAAAAGTAACGTAGGTGGTTGAAAGGGGCAATTTATAGGAGGTCCCTATTGCAATAAGGATAGCGGCTACCATCATATTTACAGAAGCACGAACCAGATCGAACATTGGTGGATCTACTTCTTTTACATTCCTGTTTACAAGTTGTGTTTGGTCAAAGCGTTTGCTCATTTTTTCAACCAGGGATTTGGGTAAAACTGTATTGAAAAAAGTATCCATCGAAACGACTCTACGTACCAGCATTCTGGAAAATACAGATGAACCGAAACGTTCACTTCCCTCGTCCTGACGACTAAGTTTTAATTCGGTTTCAGTAACCGTACGAGCCTTTTTGGAAAGCCATAGGGTAATAACCATGATAATGCCGGCCACAATCAGGAAATAGGCTGGTGTTTGTATATCACCCAGTAAGACTGCCATTAAAAGGTCATGTCCGCCATTGGCTGAAAAGGCTTTAAAGGCTTCAAACCCGGCCAGTGGAACGCCTATAAAATTCACGAGGTCATTTCCTGCAAAGGCCATAGAAAGTGCTAAGGTTCCAGCCAATACAACAATCTTGAGTGGATTGGTATTAAATATCCATGTTAAAAGCTGAAGCACCAATACCCATAATACGAAGGTTACAGCTAAAATAGCCAGTGTATTTTCCTTGATAATTTCATAATTTTCTTTCGACATGAAAGTAGCATCTTTCATTCCTTTTATCAAAATGAAATAGGTAATGGCTGAAATAGCCACCCCACCCCAAAGAGAACCGTAATATTTAATTGTTTTTTCAGTATTAAAACTAAAAATTAACCTGCTGATCCATTGAACGACCACGCCAAAAACGACGGAGAATACCACCGATAATAAAATACTCGATATAATAGCCAGCGCTTTAGAAGAGTTAATGAAATCGCCAATCTCTGCAATTTTATTAACTCCATCCACCATAATCAATCCACCATCACCTACTTTCAAAAATGCCATTCCTACAGCGGCACCCAGTAATCCAAAAACCATTGATACAGTGGTTGAGGTAGGTAATCCAAAGGTGTTGAAGAAATCAAGTAAAAGGACATCGGTAAACATGACGGCCAGGAAAATAAGGATGACTTCGGAAAACAGGAAGAATTGGGGGAAGAAGAGTCCTTTACGGGCCACTTCCATCATTCCGTTTGAGAATAATGCACCAGCCATGATCCCGACACTTGCAACAATCATAATCACTCTACGGGTGGCAACCTTTGAGCCAATCGCTGAATTTAGAAAGTTAACCGCATCGTTTGCAACACCAACCATTAAATCAGATATGGCCAGGCAAAAAAGCACAACCAGAAATAAAATATAAAGACTCATATTTTAGCTTTAAATTAATTCATCAGTTTTAGGTATGTAATCATTCTTTAATATTTTTTCGAGAGGTAAAAGTATAGAAATTAATGGTCAGGCAAATATTTATTAATTGAAATCTTAAAAAGAGATAAAATCTCTAAAATATTATTTTAAAAAAAAGAGTTAAAAATAAATTATTATTATTAAAATATTGATTAAATTTAAGTCATCAAAATTAGGATATCACAAATATCTAATTCTGTATTTGATCTCACTAACCAATTATTAAAAGATATGGACACCAAATATTTTTTTAAAGCTGTCAGAGGATTCAAATCTGTTGTTTTAATTTCACTTTTTGCTTGTTTTCTCTTTAGTTATTGTACTCCGCAACCCCAGATTTGGGATCTTAAATCTGACCAACAGGTGGCAGGCGATTATATTGCCAACCATCCTGAATATTCGGAATTTGCCAAATTAATTGAGGTTACAGGTTTAAGAAGTTTGTTAAACATTCGGGGACCCTTCACCATTTTACTACCTACCGACTCGGCGATGTTTGCCTATTACAAGCTGAAAAATGTAAACTCCCTAATGGACATTTCGGAAGCTGACCTTGTCACTTTAGCTCGTTATCACATTATGGCCAGTGAGATAACCACCAGCGATATAGGACTGGGATCATTAAGAGATCCCAATGGCGTTGGAGATTATTTATCTTCTGAATTTCAGGGATCTGATATCTACATAGATAAATATTCAAAAATTATTCATCGGGATATTCGAACTGCCAATGGATACATCGACGTGATTGACAGGGCAATAGACCCAGTTGTCTTGGATGTGTACAGTCTGGTTGCTGCAGATCCATCTTTCTCTATATTTGCAGAGGGGCTAAGACTTACCGCATTGCGGGATACCCTTCAAATGATTTCGTTTCCTTATGGAAAGAAAATTGCCCGCAACCGATATACCTTGCTGGCAGTACCTGATACCATCTATCATCGCTATGGCATCAATGATGTAAATGCACTGATTGCCTGGTGTGGAGCTAATCCCGATAGTTTGACTTCAAAATTAAATCCCTTTTACCGTTATATCGAGTACCATTGCTTAAACAATGGCTATTATTTAACAGATTTTAAATCAAGTGTTTATCCAATACTCTCGAGAGACAACAATGTATCTGTTACCATATCAAATGACTATAAAATAAATCTGGATACAAAAACCAATAAATATACCGGCTTCATACTGGCTTACTCGAATATTCCAGCTAAAAATGGAGTAATACACACCATTAACAATTTACTGCCTGTAATTGATCCCGAACCCTCTACGATTATATTTGAGACAACGGATTATTTGGAATTTAAAGAAGGAGATTTCTATGGTAAATATTACTTTAAATGGCACGATGGTCAAAATTCATTTGAAAAGATTAAATTTAATGGTGACTACCTCTTATACTATTACAAAGTAAATCATGGTAGAACGGCTATTTTAAACTACGATTGCATTTCAATGCTAGGTTTCTGGTGGGTTGAAGTAACGACTCCCAAAGTAATGAAGGGACACTATGCGGTAAGCGCCAATATTTGGTCGGGAGGTGACGATTTACCTATATTTGCCGCCTATGTAGATGGTGTTAAGGTTGCTGATATCAACGCCAGGGTGTCGGGAGCAAAAATGGATTTTGGTGAAGTGACCTGGACCAAAACAGAAGAGCACAAGATTAAACTGGTATGTACTGGCTGGGGTGTTTTATTCTGGGATTCCAATATATTTACCCCAATTAAATAGCTTGAATTAATAAAAAAATTGCAGTCAGGGCTTAACTCAACGTTAAACCATGACTTATTTTTATACCCGCATATTGGTCTAAAAGATTATATTCATTAATTTTTTTAATTAAAATATTGTATATAAAGTAGAATTAATTATTACCTTTAGAACCTCAAATAATAAATGCATAACCGTTAATCTATTAATAGACGTAACTAACCAATTATCAAACGATATGGGCCTAAATAAATCATTAAAAACTATCAAAGGCTACAAAACTGTAGTCTTATTTTCACTCCTTGCATGTTTTCTTTTTAGTTATTGTGCACCGCAACCTCAGGAATGGGCACTAAAATCAACCGAACAAGTAGCAGGCGACTATATTGCCAACCATGCTGAATATTCAGAATTTGCCAAATTAGTAGAGATAACCGGGTTAAGAAGTTTGTTAAATATTCGTGGTCCCTTCACCATTTTACTTCCCAATGATTCGGCTATGTTCGCCTATTATAAATTCAAGAATGTAAATTCACTGAACGACTTTACAGAATCAGAACGCAGTGATTTAGTTCGCTATCACATTGTACCCGCTGAGATCTCAATTAGTGATATCGGATTTGGTGCATTAAGAGAACCCAATGCTGTCGGCGACTATTTGGCTACTGAGTTTCATGGATCTGATATCTATCTGAATAAATATTCAAAAATTATCCATCAGAATATTCGTACTGCCAATGGTTATATCCATGTGGTAGACAGGGTCATTGATCCGGTTACAAAAGACGTTTACAGTTTATTGGCTTCAAATCCCTCCTATTCAATATTTTCTGAGGCATTAAGTATTTCTGGAATAAAAGACACCCTACAAATTGTCTCTTTCCCTTATGGAGCAAAAATTGCACGTACAAGGTATACCTTACTGGCAGTACCTGATACTATTTATCATCGCTATGGCATCAATGATGTGAATGGTCTGATTGCCTGGTGTGGATCTAATTCCGATAGTTTAACTTCAAAGTCAAATCCCTTTTACCGATACGTTGAATACCATTGTTTAAATAAAAGCTATTTTTTATCTGAACTTAGAACTACTATATATCCTATTTTGTCGCATAACAATTACCTTTCAATGACAATTTCAGATGACTACAAAATAAATCTGGATCCTAAAACACAGAAATATACAGCGTTCAATCTTCCTGAATCAAATATTCCAGCTAAAAACGGTGTTATACATACTGTTCAAGGATTATTACCTGTAGTAGATCCTGAACCAGCTGTAATTGTTTGTGAGACGACTGACTATTTTGATTTTCAACAAGAAGATTGTATCGGTAAATATTACAAGAAATGGCATGATGGCCAAAATTCTTTTGAGAGCATTAAATTCAGTGGCGATTACCTTCTTTATTATTACAGGGTAGCCCAACGTCCAAACCTACACGAGGATTGTCTTTCGATGTTAGGATATTGGTGGATAGAAATAACTACTCCCAAAATCATGAAGGGACATTATGCGGTCAGTGCTGGTATTTGGACTGGAAGTCAGGACATGCCAAGTTTTGCGGCTTATGTGGATGGTGTACAAGTAGCTGAAATTGACGCCAGACCAGCGGGTACGAAGATGGATTTTGGAGAAGTTACTTATACTACTACAGAAGAACATAAAGTAAAATTGGTGTGTACAAACTGGGGTGTGCTCTTTTGGGATACTATAATTTTTACGCCTATTAAATAAAACGAATTCAATATAGAATTAACCTTTCATCATATCTAGAACAATAGGTTTTAGTCCGCTGAAAAAGAATTCAACTGCAATCACCATTAAAATGAGTCCCATCAGGCGCATCATCACATTGATGCCGGTTTGTCCGATTATTTTAATAATGCGTGAGGCACTGTAAAAAACCAAGTAAGTGATCAGCAAAACCAGTATGATAGTTCCAAAAAGTACTATTTTTCTTGTAAAGGTCGAGGCATCTTCCATCATCACAATAGAATTGGTAATGGCGCCGGGTCCACATATCATAGGAATGGCCAAAGGAGTAACCGATATGTCGTTGATATATGTTTTCACTTCCGAATCTTTGATTTTTACTTTTCCGATACGAGCCTGCAACATATCCATCCCCATGATAAAAAAGATCACCCCGCCTACAATGCGGAAACTGTTGACAGATATGCCGAAAAAGTTGAAGAGCAACTGACCCGAAAGTGCAAAAATTACTATGGTAATCAAGGCAACAAGTGTGGCCTTTCTGGCGGTATGATTTCTTTCACTTACACTCAGTTCAGAGGTCATGGTCATAAACAGCGGCATGGTACTCAGGGGATTGATAAGGGTAAAGAATGAGGTAAAGCACAAGAGTCCAAAAGTTAGAGCATCATTCATTGTAAATTTTTTTATATTAAAGCCATTTGATCAAAGGGTTAACCACATAAATTCCCCTCTGTACACGGCTAAATGCCATTTTGCAATTAGAGAACTCTTCCCTCCCGATTTCATTTGATGAGAGCACACTGTTGATATACTGTCTCTTTTTACGGTAAGGGGGCAATATTTCATCAGGAATCAATTCAGCATATTGCACCATGTGATCCATCATAAAATAAGGGAGTTGCTTCTCATCCGGCGTCCCTTTCTTGAAAAGTACTTTTGGGTTGTGAATATCATCCACACAGCGCATTAAAATAAGGAGGAAATAAACCATGCTGTGCGAACTGACCTGAAATTGCCGGTTGTATGTCTCAAAGGCGAAACTATTGGGTTGAATGGCACTCCAAAAGCGCAAAACAGGCAGCGGTGGCGTACCTTTAGGGTTCTTATGAATTGCATTTTTTATCAGTATGCTAAGCAGATGATCAATAGCCATTTTCCCTGAATGGTCTCTTTGTGACAGCGAAGCATGTTGTTGAATATATTCGGAAACCAAATCGCTTTGTCCGTGTTGCAAGGCAAGCATCAACCCAGTCAACCCACTTTCTTCTATGGGGAAATCAATACCGTATTTTTTCACAAATGTAAAAGCTTCTTTCTTGCGGCCTAACCTGATATTTTTAGCATACTCCTTTTTGTCGTGCCTGAGCTCCTTCATCAGAATAATGGCACGTTGAAATTGAAGTTGGGCCAATTGCTTTACCCAATCGTACCGCTGATGGGAAACGGCATATTGAAAAAGCTGTTTGCGTTCTTTCTTTACTTCGTGTTCCTTTTTAGAGGGATCAAGCGCCAATTGACTAATGCGTTCCAATTGTTCGGGACTTAGATATTCATAGCCCAAATATTTGGCTCTAATCTGTTCGGCCTGCTCTAATTTGCCTTGATCTTCAAGGCGTTGCGCTTCGGCAAGCCACTCATCCAATGTTGATTTGACTTCAATAACCTTTACGTCCTCTTTGTTCTCTTGCATTTGAAGGAGTTGCAAAGCGGGGTGCAGTGGCTGCTTTTCGAAAATATAGATATTTTTCACCGCACGTGTAATGGCAACATACAAGGAATTAATGTAAAATTTATAGATTTCAGCATCCTTATCGTGCTTATCAGATGGCCGGTTATATATCAAGTCCTCCTTTTGCAAATCACCGGCAGTAACCCCTTTTATTATTTCACGGAATTCGGCTTCGTGGTTTGATACAAAGTTCATCAGAATAACATTTTCATATTCCAAACCTTTGGCTTCCTGAACACTAAAGATCAAAGGTGTTTTAAAAAACCGGCGGGCTTCACCCTTTTGTTCATTATTTGGAACAATCACTGCATATTGCGTACTATTTTGGGTTCGTCGATTGAATTCATTTTTCTTTTTATCATTATCGGGGAAGAGTAAAACTTCGCCTTTATTTTTACTCACTGTACCGATAAGGTAGTTACTTTCACGGTCTATTGAGCCAAAACGAGTTATCTTGATTTTAAGAAGATTATTCCCTAACTCAACCACATTTAAGCTATTACGGTAATTGGTCTGAAGTAATTTAATCTGCTTATCATGATCACCCTCTTCGTAAAAATAGCTTTTCACTTTGCTCCATGAAAAGAAGTTGGGATGTACAATCTGATTACTGTCACCTGTGAGGATAAAATGATTTTTGTTCTTCAGCGACTGCAAAATAGATTTCAACTGAATATTCGTTATATCCTGCACCTCATCCACCACAATATAATCATATCGGGGTTTTATTTTCTCCAGATATTGGTAGCACAAAATGTTACTGTCGTAGTAGTTGATTTCTTTCAGCCAATCTAAATATTTCAGAAAAACAGGATAAAGGCGTTCACGTACTGCAGTGGAAAAAATAGATTGTTTAACACCAAGTTCCAAATATTCCGATTGCGATAACCAGGCAGTATGAACGGGTGAACCAGTAATTACACCTTTAAATTCCTCAAAAACACGATAGGGTTCATTGATCCGAATAATTTGAGCATAACGAATATACCAACTATCGAATTGGCGGAAAGTCACTTCAGTGCCCTGTGGTTTTTCCCAACTTGATAAATAATTGTGGAGTGATAAAAACTCTACCTCTTGATTTTCATTGTCAAAACCATTTGAATAATAGATTTTAGAAGCATTTTCGACCAGGAATTTAGAAAGTGAGATGTAGGCTATTTCACCAGGCAATTCTTTTAGTTTTTCGAGTACCAATGCAGTTTTCCCACTTCCAGCCGACCCAACAATTATCAATGGCGGATAGTGTGAGTAAATAGAATCCTGCAATTGATCGAACGAGATAAACTTATTGAGCAAATGAATTTTAGGTGACTTAGGATTGAGAAAAATCAACTCATTCTCAGGAATTGAAATCTCATCAGCGGATTGTATGCGTAAAAAGTTCTCTTCATCACCGATAATGGCACCACGCAAAAAACGACTTTGACTATAGTTGTGATTTTTAATTACTTCGAGCAAAAGCAAATATTTTTGGTTTTCGTAACTGGCAAAGGTGAAAAGCAATCGGTCGCGTATATCAAGACGGGCGCGGTAATAACCGTTAGTGGACATTTTACGCACATCAGCACTCTTGAAATCACCATCCTGCAATTGCTTTAACGTTTTAGAAAAGGTTTTTTCAACCGATTGAATATTTAAATCATTGAGGTATAAAATAGGAAATTTCATAGGTTAAATTTATTTTGAAATTAAAAACAAGGAGCAGTAGTTAAATTTTTTAACAAAATCTAATAGATTAAACAACCTGTATAATTCAACTTTTCCCATTTCTACAAAAATACGATTTATTATCAATTGAATCTTTGACAACTTTACATTACTTTTACAAATCACAAAATTTATATCGTGACTCAAAAAGTACTTCTTATAACGCCTCCGTTTACGCAGTTAAATACGCCGTATCCTGCAACTGCTTATTTGAAAGGGTTTCTAAATACCAGATTCCTTCCTTCCAATCAGTGCGATTTGGGTATTGAAATTATTCTTGAATTATTTTCTTCGGCCGGATTGATAAGTTTGTATCAGGAAATCGAAAATCTTAAGGGTCGATATTCTGAAAACAGTCAGCGCATGATGCTTTTGAAGGAGGAATATATACACACGATCGACCCGGTAATAGCCTTCCTACATGGTAAAAATGAAGCGTTGGCTCATGTAATTTGTGATGGAAATTTTCTTCCTGAAGCTTCACGTTTTGCACAGAATGAAGATCTGCAATGGGCTTTCGGAACGATGGGTATATTGGATAAGGCAAAACATCTTTCAACATTATATCTTGAAGATTTATCGGATCTGATTGTTGAAACCATTGATCCTCATTTCGGATTTAGCCGTTATGCTGAACGATTGGGACGCTCGGCTTCTACTTTTGATGAAATAGAGCAGGAACTGAAAAGTCCCGATAGTTTAATTGACAGGTTGTTAATTCGACTACTTCAACAAAAAATAGAAATCTATCAACCTACCATTATTGCCATATCGGTTCCCTTTCCAGGAAATTTATATTGTGCTTTTAAATGTGGTCAGTGGGTAAAAAGATGCTGCCCTGAAATTAAAATTGTAATGGGAGGCGGATTTCCAAACACTGAATTGCGCTCGTTAACTGATCCACGTGTGTTTGATTACCTCGACTATATTACCCTTGACGATGGTGAAGCGCCATTGCTCCAACTGATTGAGCACCTCGACGGAAATCGCGACATAGCCGATCTGAAAAGAACTTTTGCAAAGCTAAATGATAAGGTAGTATTCCTAAATGACTCCACCACCGGTGACTTTTCCCAATCAGAAACGGGGGTTCCTGATTATTCAGATTTGCTTTTGGATAAATACCTTTCTGTCATCGAGATTGTAAATCCAATGCATCGACTTTGGAGTGATGGACGATGGAACAAGATGACCCTGGCACATGGCTGTTATTGGGGACGTTGTACCTTCTGTGATACTTCACTGGATTATATAAAACGATATGAACCCAATACGGCGCAGCTATTGTGCGATCGCATTGAACAAATGATTCAGCAAACCGGCCAAATAGGGTTTCATTTTGTTGATGAGGCCGCTCCACCTGCACTGATGCGCGCTTTGGCACTTGAAATTATCCGTAGAAAGCTCACTTTGGTGTGGTGGACCAACATACGTTTCGAGAGAAGTTTTACTTACGATCTATGCCTGTTGCTCAAAGAATCAGGTTGCATTGCAGTTTCAGGTGGGTTGGAAGTTGCTTCGGATCGCTTGCTGGGATTGATCAACAAAGGAGTCAGTGTGGCCAAAGTGGCCAAAGTAACCGATCATTTCACCCGCGCCGGTATTATGGTACATGCCTACCTGATGTATGGTTTTCCAACACAGACAGAACAGGAAACAATTGATTCACTTGAAGTTGTGCGTCAATTACTCGAAATTGGAGTGGTACAATCGGGTTTCTGGCACCAGTTTGCCATGACGGCTCATAGTCCTGTTGGTTTAAATCCTAAGCAGTTCAAGGCTAGAATTGTAAATGAACGTCCCGGCACCTTTGCCAATAACGATTTGATTCATACAGATCCTACGGGGGCTAACCATGAGCTTTTCAGTGATGGGTTGCGCAAATCATTGTTCAATTATATGCATGGTATCTGTTTTGATTTTCCCCTTCAGGATTGGTTCGATTTTAAAGTGCCCCGTACTATGATTGCTCCTGATTTTATTCAGAAAGCCATTGATGAGGATGATCTGGAAGCGGCAAGTCCACAGTCAAAAGTATACTGGCTTGGAGGACCAGCTTCAGTGCGATATTTCACCAAAAAGAAAAAGAACCAGACCTTCGATAGGACTGAACTTACTTTTTTCAATAAAAAGGGTAACATGGTTATTCAACTGCCGCAAAAAGAAGGTCAATGGCTATTTGGACAGCTCCCGTCACTTTCTATATCCAGCAACCAATCCGTGAGCTTTAGCAAACTGAGTAATGACTTTGAGGAACAGACAGGCAATGATTTTTTGCTTTTCTGGAACAGCACAAGTGTGAAACATTTAAGGGATAATGGGCTGCTGATATTGTAAGGCATAGGACAATTGCTTTTTGAAAATTGAATTTAATTGTATTTTCATAAAAACATAATTTATGGGTAGTAGAATAGCATTTTTAATGAATTATTTGCTATCTTTCGGAAATCATATCATTGAATTTTTAAACATTAATATTAACTACAATAAAAGTAAAATTTAAACAACCTTACAATGAAAACTTTCACATTAATCCTAATTAGCCTAATTTCATCACATCTGTTAGCCCAGCAAAATCTACCAGAAAAACCGATACCTGCAAAGATGGAGTGGTTTGAAGATGCTAAACTGGGAATATTTATTCACTATGGCATTTATGCTGTCAATGGTATCCCTGAATCGTGGTCATTTAAAAATAATCAGATTTCGTATGAGGATTACATGAAGCAACTTCAAGGCTTTACTGCAAAGAAATACGATGCACAGCAATGGGCAAAACTTTTTAAGGAAGCCGGTGCTAAATATGCTGTTTTAACTTCCAAACATCACGATGGAGTAGCACTTTGGGATACTAAACTTAGCGATCTGAGTGTGGTGAAGAAAACTCCTGCAGCCCGCGATATAATTGTTCCTTATGCAAAAGCTCTTCGCAGCGAAGGATTAAAAGTTGGTATTTATTTCTCGCATCTCGATTGGTCGGATCCCAACTATGCTACAGTTTTTAATGAGAAGGATAAAAATCCTGCAAAAATTGATCCCTTCGATAACCCTAAATCAAGGATTGAAGACCCCGCAAGATGGAACAAATTTGTAGATTTTCGTAACGGTCAGTTAAAAGAGCTGTACGATTTGGTAAACCCGGATCTTTGGTGGTTTGATGGTGATTGGAGCCGCACCGCAGAGCAGTGGAAAATGAAAGAACTTCGTGAATCATTGTTATCGTGGAATCCAAATGCGATTCTTAATGCTAGAATGGCAGGCTTCGGCGACTATGCAACTCCCGAACAAGGAGTACCAATCTTTGGCCCTCAGGGTCCTTGGGAATTATGTATGACCATCAATGATTCATGGGGATATCAAAAGCAAGACAACAATCAAAAGTCTGTAAATTATATCATTAGAGTATTTGCAGACTGCATCAGTATGGGAGGAAATCTTTTATTGGATGCCGGTCCTATGGAAGATGGTACATTTACACCAGCACAAACGGAGCGGTTAAAAGGTCTTGGACGATGGACTCACAAACATGCCGAGGCTATTTATGGATCTAAACGAGGTTTGCCATTTGGCCATTTTTATGGACCCTCTACACTTTCGAAAGATAGAAAAACGATTTACTGCTTTGTTTTGGATTCACCAAAAGACGATATTGTGGTAAAAGGGATTCAAAATAAAATTAAGCAGGTAAGACTCGTTGGAACTTCAGATAAACTTGTCTATAAGCGCAATGGCGGGGCTGAGTGGATGAAAGTTCCCGGAGTGCTTCAGATAACCTTACCCACTTCGAAGTTAGATCAAAATGTTACTGTTGTAGCAATCGATCTCGATACTCCACTTGAACTTTACAGAGGTAGCGGTGGGGCAATTGAGCAAAATTAATGTGATCAGTCAAATCATTGTTATCGACATATAGCCTTATTGTAAGGCAATTAGACAATATACAGAAATCAAATCACTTGGAGATATTTGGTATAAAATAGACAATTAATCTAAACGATAATATTCATCACCAATGCGCCTAATTTGCTCATTGATAGCATTGTGCTTTGCCTTTCAGGTTATGGCTCAGGAGCATAAGAAATTTCATCATTTCACTTCTGCTGATGGCCTGTCATCCAATTCAGTTCGTTGCCTTTATCAGGACAAAAAAGGGTTCATCTGGATAGGTACTGACGGAGGTGGTCTCAATAGGTTTGATGGATATCATTTTACAGTATTTAACTATCAGGATGACAATCCACAATCGATCAGCAACAATCAAATCTATACCATAATTGAAGATCACAATGGATATTTATGGGTTGCAACTGGTAATGGCCTCAATCGTTTTGATCCCAATACCGGTCAGTTCAAACGTTTTTATCATGACCCGGTAAATCCTAAAAGTCTGCTGCACAATAAAACTACGGCTATATTTGAAGATTCAGAAAACACAATTTGGGTTGGTACTTTAATGGGTTTCCAGAAATATAATCCTGACTCAGAGGATTTTATCAACTATTCAGGCAAAATGTCGACTGAGGATAAACGGTTGGATATGGAAATAAATACCATTGTAGATGACCACCATGGAAATTTATGGTTAGGGACCTGGTGGGGAGGATTAAAAAAATTCAATAAGAAATCAACACTATTCACAGATTTTTACTGCGATCCTGCCTATTCAAATAGTATTCGCAACAACAATGTGCTGTCCTTATATATAGACAAACAAAATATTCTTTGGATAGGAAACTATTTAGGCGGCATCAGAAAATTGAATCTAACGACCGAAAACTATATACCAATAAATGATCCTGAAAACGATGCCAGCACCATGGGGATTTGTTGTGATCGATCAGGAAGGATTTGGTACAGCCGTTCTGGAATCGGAATTGTCCAATCCGATAGCTATCGGATTAATTCTAAAACATTTCAATTGTTAGATTACAATATATCAAATCCTTATGGAATCAATTCTGGTATTTATAAATCTGTACTGTGCGATAGAACAGGAATTATTTGGTTGGGGTCAGATCAGGGGTTGAGTATGTATGATGCTAACCGTGAAAAGTTTACACCTTTCTACCAATCCATTATTAACGATCACTTCAAAATTGAAAAATTCTATCTTGACAGAGAAAAAAACATTTTATGGTTGGGTACCTTGAAAAATGGCCTGATTAAATATGATGAAAAGACCCATAAGGTAACACATTTTCTATCTGAGAAAAGCTTGGACAATCGCTTTTTGGAAATACAAACCTTAAACGGAAATAGTAAAGATCAGCTCTGGATCGGCACCAACAATGGTATTGGTATTCTGGACATGAATACAGGAAAGATTATAAAAACTTTGTACAATAGTCCAAACAAACTAACTCTTGCCAACCGCGTTTATGGAAATAATGAATTTTTATGGTTATCTAACGATAATATCAGAATTATTGATGTGCGTCTTGAAAAGGAATATGAGTTTTCCTCTTCCGGTACTGAATCACTTCCATGCCAGCAAATTACGGGTGTGCTCAACGATAATGCATCAAATTTATGGATAGGCACTTTTGAAGGTCTCTCCAAATACAATTGTATTACTCATAAAATAGAAAACTATTTCAACCAATTATCCGATTCATCAAGCATTTCAAATAAATATATTCTATCCCTCTTTCAGGATAGTAGAAAGTACATCTGGATTGGCACCCAAAATGGATTGAACCGCTACAATGTTAATAGCGATAATTTTGAACGCTTTACCCACAATACCACTTTTGCAAGTAATTATATTCTGGATATCAAAGAAGACGATCATCATAATTTATGGCTATTTACGGACAAGGGAATTACAAAATTCAATCCTGACAATGGATTGACACGTAATTATGATGAAAAAGATGGCTTAGATTTTGGTAGTAAGGTATTTGCTGATAATAATGGCCTGTTCTATTGTAACAACCGTACAAAAGATTATTATGTCTTTAATCCCGACAGTATTAAAGACAATCCTATAGTTCCTCCTGTTTATATTACCCGTTTCTCGCTCTTCAATAAAGAGGTAACTGTTTCAAACAAAACGAATAAGACACCCTTACTTACCAACATTTCTGAGACTCATGAAATTACCTTAAAGTACAGTCAATCCTATATGAGTTTTGAATTTGTTGCCTTAAATTATACCCTACCTGAAAAAAATCAATATGCCTACAGAATGGAAGGATTTGACAACAATTGGTATTATACAGATGCATTACATTTATCGGCCACTTATACCAATCTGAACCCCGGCTCTTACATTTTTAGGGTGAAAGCTTCCAATAATGATGGCATCTGGAATGAGAAAGGTGCTGAAATAAAGATCATTATACTTCCTCCATTCTGGAAAACCAAGTGGGCTTATTTTGTATTTTTCATTATAATTGCCGGATTTATTTATGTGTTCCGAACCTACTTGCTCTATCAATATAAATTGAAGACAAAGCTTGAAATTGAAAGAATAAAAGCTGAAAAAACCCATGAAGTTGATCAATTAAAGCTGGATTTCTTTGGAAACATATCTCATGAATTCAGAACCCCTTTAACTTTAATATCAGGTCCGTTGGACTATATTTTTGCACGTCAGACGCAATTGAACTGGGTCGACGATCATAAGTACTTTTCAATGATGAAGCGTAATGTTGACCGATTACTTCAAATGATAAACAAGGTATTGGATATTCGTAAACTGGACTCAGGGGTACTAAATATTTACCTCAAAAATGATGACATTGTACAATTTGTAAAATCCCTCACCGAATCGTTTAAATTTAAGGCTGAACAGAAGAACATTGATTTTAATATAATATTTCATCAAACGATCCATGACACTTGGTTTGATCCAGATTTAACAGACAAAATTGTGTTCAATCTCTTATCCAATGCCTTTAAATTTACTCCAGATCATGGGGAGATATCAATTGAAACCATAATTTTAAAGTGTGGATCTGATAATTGGAAAAGGGATACAGAAATAAACGAATTAAATCCTTCATCGGACCTTGTTAAAATTATTGTAAAAGACAATGGTATAGGCATCCCTGCTGAACAAACAGATAAAATATTCGATCGCTTTTATCAGGCTGATAACCAGGCCAGCCGATCAGGAGGGTCAGGAATAGGTTTGGCATTGGTGAAAGAATTGGTAGGATTAGTCGACGGTAAAGTAAAACTTGAAAGCGTAGTTGATGAGGGTAGTTGTTTTACAATCTGGATGCCAATTGGTCAGGATACCAATGAAAATCAATCTGATAACTCATTTGCCCTGCATACTGAACCTGCTATTACATCAGAAGAAAACCATTCATTAATGGCTCAGGATCAAGCTGAAGAGAAACTTATGCCACCAGACGGAATGACTGGAAATCCATTGATTTTGATTGTTGAAGATAATCTTGATATGCAGCTATTTGTATCAGACATCTTAGAAAACGATTTTGAGGTTGTATTAGCAAATAATGGGAAAACAGGTTTTGAACTTGCAATGGAATACATTCCCGATTTAATCGTAAGTGATATTATGATGCCTGATATGGATGGACTGGAAATGTGCCAGTTGATTAGAAACAACGAACGTACCAATCATATCCCCATTATCTTGTTAACTGCGAGATCGACTGATGAATATCAGAATGAAGGCTTATTTGCTGGAGCCGATGATTATATTATGAAACCCTTCAATGCAAGAAATTTACAGTTAAGGGTATCTAATATAATTAAATCGCGCCAGCGGCTACGTGAAAAGTTTTCACTGTCAGCCATTTCAGCCAATCCGGAAAAGGGTAATATCTATGATGATGCATTTATAAATAAAATTAAAATTATTGTTGAAAATCATCTGAGCGATCCGGATTTTGATCCACAAATATTGGCTGCTGAACTAGTAATGAGTCGTGCCCAACTGTATCGCAAAATAAAAGCTGTCACCAATCAAACTGTCAATGATTTCATTTTCTCAGTTAGAATAAATTCGGCTGCTAGGTTATTGATTACAGAAGATTTAACCGTTTCTGAAACCGCTTATGCAGTAGGTTTTAAATCACCTGCCCACTTCTCAAAGATGTTCAGCACTCTAATAGGCCAGTCTCCTACAAAATATATTGAGCTTCATAAAAAGCCTTTGGTTTAGAGCCTTACACTCCATTTTATTTTGATAAGTTTGTTAGTTTCTGGTTCATCAGGAATTACAGAATGTTCGGGAACAAAAACACTGGAGATCGGATTTTAGTATTGCCTTGATTAAATAGGATCTACTTAAAAACTTATATTGTTCTGAATAATAGCTGTTTATAGGAATATACAGTCTAATAAGTGCAGGAAAAAAAAAGGAGATAGTGTCCAAAATGCCTGCACTCTGGAAGAGGTTTGACCCATGGTTACTAAGTCCGCCATAGATTTGGAACCGCATAAGAAAAATAAATAACAGGGATATACAACTGCAATTATGCCAGGGATAACCTACAACCATAGCCTACTTTTCTGATACCTTTCTGATACCTTTCTGTAACCCTAGGTTACAGAAAGGTATCAGAAAGGTATCAGAAAAGTATCAGATGATAAGAAGCAAACGCCAGCCCAGTGCATCAGAGTTAATGAAAGAGAAGTCATCAGGGGAGATGATTCTAATGCTTCGGTTGCAGGCTATTTGATTTACTCTACCGCTTTCCTTTGCACCTGGTATAAATAAATGTCACTTTAAATTTGATTACATGTTAATTTAGGATCTAACTCCCAAAATGAGTTTCATTCAATTAAATAATTCATACCAGATTGGTGCATGCAATTTCACTGTCATGATCTGTGACATTCAAACAAATAATTCGTAAATAACTAATCTCCTGACAGTTGAACAAATTAAAGCAATTAGTTTCAGAACTATACCCCATTATTTTCTTTTAAAATGAGACGCACAAGTATAATTTTGAGATTCACAGACATCTGTTTTGATTGAACACCAGCTATTTTTACTCATCGGTAAACGATTAAAATAAACAAAATAATGTGTTCATGAGATTCAAAAAAGAGCAGATCGATATTAAGGAGATAATGTTAATTATAATAATTTCAGCATTAATTCTTTTAGTATTCACACTCTAAATAAAATAATTTATATATTGCATTTTTTATTTCAATTTTCAAATTCAAAAGGGGACTTTATAAAAAATAGGCTTAAGTCGTAACCGATTGGAATCACAATAAAATTTCATCTAATATTAATTTATAAACTAAATTATCAAAATCATGAATTTAAATTTACTTCGGAACAAATTGAGTTTAGTACTGATGCTGCTGGGCATAAGTGCTTTTAGTGCTTTCAGTCAGAATGACTCCACTAAAATTGCAGTAGCAGAAGACGTTTATGTAAGCGAGCTAGATCCATCCACAAACAAAGACAACATAACCGATTTGGGAGTGGCATTGGACGAAACCAATGGGGATAGCAAGTGGACCTATTTAAAATTTGACATTTCTGCACTGGCTGGTAAAGGCGGATTAGTGAGTGTAGGTTTGAAATTTAAAGGAACAGTTAAAGATGGAGAAGGATATACAGCGATACCCCATCTGTTTATCAATGTTTTTGGATGTATAAATCCATGGAGTGAATCAACCATCACGTGGGACAATAAGGTAGAATCGCAAACTGAAGTTTTGGCTGAAGGAGACATCACTTCTGCTTCTGTCTACGAACTTAAAGGTACGTCAACCGATGAGACGGCGTTGATGAATTACATTGTGGACGCGATGAACAAACATTTACAGTTTGTCAGTTTTGTTATCAAAGGTAAAGTTGAAACACCTAAATCACGGGTTTGGATCTCTTCTAAGGCATGGATTACTTCACAGCTAATTGTTGTTCAAGACATTGATCTTGATGAACCGGGAGCTGTGAAAGTTTTCGCTACCGATATCACTGTAACCGGAGCGGGCAATGCTCAGGAAATTACCAGTGATAATGGAACATTACAAATGAGTGCAGTGATCTTACCTGTTGATGCAGATTATCAACGTGTTAAATGGAGTGTCACCAATGAAAGCGGTCAGGCAACTATGAGTGACACAGGCTTGTTGACAGCAAGGACCAATGGTACTGTGACAGTGAAGGCTGATGCTATTGACGGCAGTTGGATTCAAGGTACTTATGAAATAACGATCAGCGGACAGCATATTGAGGTGGGTGAATTAAGCCTCATTAAAAATGGTTTTTTTGCAACTGAAGGGGCAACAACTGCATGGAGTGGTGATGCTAAAGTTGTAGAAGGTGTTGCAGTTTGTTCACCTCCAGCTGGCGGGGTAAATGTGTGGGATTGGCAGATGAATCAAGTTGTAGCAGTTGCCTTAGAGGACAAAGAGGTTCCATATACCTTTACCTTTAAAGCTTATGCAGCAGCTCCAAGAAGTATGAATGTTGATTTTGAAGATTCAAATAATTTTTATAAAAAATATGGGAAATCTACCAGTCCATATGCCCCCAATGGTACTTCTGATTGGACTTTTGATCTAACGACTACACCAACGGTTTATTCGTTCGATGTAAAATTCAGCGACATGAATGACAAAACCAATCAAAGTTTACAGTTTATGTTAGGACTATCTGATATCGTGGTCTATATCGACAACGTAATGCTTACCAAAAACACTGATTTAGCGCTTCCTACAGCAAAACTATTTTCCAATTCAATGAAAGTATATCCAAACCCGGTAAGCTCTTCAAATGAGTTGACGGTTAGTTTAACCTCAGGAAATGTTAAAGTAGCAATTTACAATGCCCTTGGACAAAAAATGATGGAAAAATTGACCAACGGAAATATAGTTAAATTTAACGTTAGCAGCATGCCTAAAGGGATGTATATTGTGAAATTAAGCGATGGAACAAGTCAGAAGTTTATCAAATAAATACTTCAGGAAAAAGGGTCTTGCATGGAGGCAAGACCCTTTATTCTGGTTATTAAGTCGTTCAGAAATAACTATGTAGTATTATCATCAGAATAAAAGTAACTTTAAAAAATATACTAAACTAATCATCTGATTATCAAATTGAAATTAACAATTTTAAGTTGAATAACCAGTTATAGAATCAATTTTCAAAAAACAGCCAATCTAAACCAGACATATAACCTTGATCTATAATGAAAACATTTTTCCTAATTTCAATCCTGGCGCTGAGTGTAGCCAACGTTAATGCTACCAGCTACTTTCTTTCTTCTAGTTCGGGCAACGACTTGCTCAATGATGGGAAGTCCATAAACTCAGCATGGCAAAGTATAGAACAACTTAAAACAGTGTTGAATCTTCTCTTGCCGGGCGATTCCGTATTTTTTAAATGCAATGAGACCTTTTATGGCCAGATTAATTTAAACAGGTCGGGAAATGCTCCCAAGAACATCTACTTCGGTAGCTATGGTACAGGTAAAAAGCCTGTTATAACAGGTACTGCAACGATTTCTACATGGACCCAGACAGCCACAAATATCTGGGAGTCGGCAAGCACCGACTGTGGAACCAAAGTGACCAACTTCTTCATCGACGGAATTCCACAGCAAATTGGACGATGGCCCAATGCAACCGACACCAACAAGGGCTACCTAACCTTTGAATCGCATGCGGGTACCAATCAGATTACTGATAATGAGCTGACCAAGGCAATCGACTGGACCGGAGCAGAGGCTGTAGTGAGAAGAGTGCGATGGATTCTGGATCGTCTGACCATTAAATCGCACACTGGAGGCACCTTATTGTTCACCACTAATGTTGGCTATGAATTCCTGGATGGATTTGGTTATTTTATTCAGAATGACCCCAAAACATTGGATCAACAGGGTGAATGGTATTATAATCCGGTCAGTAAAAAGTTCAGTGTTTATTCAAAAATTGATCCAAATACATTGATCACCACCGCTACGCAACTGGATAATTTATTCAAAATTAACGGACGAAATTATATCACCATAGAAAACCTTCAATTCAATGGTGCAGGTAAATTAACAATGGATATAGATAATTGCAACAAGATTACGATGCGCAACAATGAATTCAATTATTCAGGAGAAAATGCTATTGATTTGAATGCTTCGATAAATGTGCTTTTTGAATCGAACCTGATCAACCATACCAACAACAATGCATTTGTTCAAAATGGATGCAAAAAATTTGTAATGCGCAACAATGTGATTAAGAACACCGCCCTGGTTGCAGGTATGGGATTGGGCAGCGATGGTCAATACAATGCGGTACAATTGGGAGGAACGAACTTACTGGTTGAATACAATACAATCGACAGCGTGGGATACATTGGATTGAATTTTAACGGCGATACACTTACCATCAAAAACAATGTTATTTCTAATTATTGCATGACAAAAGATGATGGAGGGGGATTATATACCTGGAGCAATGGGACTACAAATTATTCAAGAAAACTCATTGGGAATATTCTGATGAATGCCATTGGAGCACCTGAAGGATCGGGATGGAGCGGCGTGGCAGCTGAAGGAATTTATATTGACGACCGCAGTTCAAATGTAGACATTATCGGCAATTCAGTCTATAAATGCGGCAATAATGGAATCTATATTCATAATGCCAATTTCATTAATATCAAGGAGAATACGGTTTATGACAATGGTATTCAACTACGTATGAGTCATGATAACATTGCGCCAACTTTTCCCATTACCAATTCAGCGATCGAGAGCAATATTTTTGTTTCCAGGGATGCTGGTCAGTTGGTTGCATCTTATGAGACTGTGGATAACGGTATTTCGGCAATGGGTACTTTCGACTATAATTTTTATTGTAGACCTCTTGATGATAAACTTGTAATTAAAACCAGCTATTTTAATACAACATCTGAGAACGGATTAAATACTCTTGGCAACTGGCAAACCATGTTTGCGAAAGATCAACATTCGGGCAAGTCGCCCATTGTCGTTGATGAATATAAAATGCTTAGTGTTACCACATTAAATTACTTTTTGAATTCAGACTTCGAAACAACTTTAAGCAACTGGTCGGCTACTTCGACCTATAATAACAGCAGAATTACACTATCGAAAGGAGATGGTAATCCAGGTAATGCATTGAAGGCGAGCTTTATATCTTCATCAGGCCATGTCGGCGCTTTCATGATTGTCAAGTCAAATAATATGGCAATGACACTGAGTAAAGGTTACAGGTTGAAATTTTCAGCAAAGAGCAGTGATCCAACTATTTCTGTAAAAATGATCGCCCGTCAAAACGGAGGATCTAATGGAGATGTTGCCAAAACAGAAAGCTTTACTCCGGGAATAGATTATAGCAATTTTGAGTTTTTAATAGTACCCACAAGGGCAGAAGCCAATGCCAGAATAGAATTTGAAATCCCGGAATTCCGTGGCAATGTGTGGTTCGATAACTTTGAGATTGTTGAAGCAGAAGTTGAAAAAACCAATATAGACGACTTTATCCGATTTGAATACAATGCAACACAAACAGATAAAAGTATCAGCATACCAAGTAATTATGTTGATGTAACAGGAAAAGCTGTTTCAGGAAATATTGTTCTTAAGCCTTTCACATCCATCATCCTGTTTAAAAAACTAAACACATCGATTGGAATTCTGAATAAAAACATTGATTCTGACATCCGATTGATGCCCAATCCGGCTTCAAATCAGGTAAATGTCATAAGCAAAGAGAATATACTATCGGTTTCAATGTACGATATGGAAGGAAGGAAGATTAAATCATACAAAGGTTCTGGAACGAAAGATTTAAAGATTAATAATCTGCCTGCTTCAGGTATTTATATTGTTGATATACAGACGAAAGATGGAACGGAATCTAAAAAACTATTGATCAACAATTGAATAAATAAGGCTATACTGAAAAGTTAATGATCAAATAATCAATTAATTAAAAAGTAAAGTTATTTTCGAATGAGATTTTTTATACCACTATTATTATTTTGCCTGAGTTTTACTTTGAATACAAATGCCCAGTCAAAACCCTGGATCGACTTTAATAAAAACGGGTTAACAGATATCTATGAAAACCCTGAAGCAACTATTGATAAGCGGGTTAACGATCTGCTTTCACAAATGACGCTTGCGGAAAAGATTCAACTATTGAGTGAAACTGCACCGGCAATTGATCGATTGGGTATTAAGAAATATTATCATGGCAACGAAGCGCTTCATGGAGTGGTTCGTCCTGGAAAGTTTACAGTATTTCCACAGGCCATTGGCTTAGCAGCTACCTGGAATCCGGAATTGATACATCAGGTTTCAAGTACCATTTCCGATGAGGCACGTGCACGTTGGAATGAATTGGGTGAAGGTGAAAAGCAAAATGAGAAATACAGCGACCTGCTGGTGTTTTGGTCTCCTACTGTGAATATGGCCCGTGATCCACGTTGGGGCCGAACACCTGAAACTTATGGGGAAGATCCTTACCTCACTTCGCGCATCGGCGTCTCTTTTGTAAAAGGGTTGCAGGGTGACGATCCACGTTATTTAAAAGTTGTAGCCACTCCCAAACATTTTGCAGGGAACAATGAAGAGCACAACCGATTTGAATGTAAGGCAGTAATGTCAGAACGGGCATTGCGATCCTATTATTTACCCGCCTTTAAAGCCTTAATTACTGAAGGGAAGGCTGAATCGATTATGTCAGCCTACAATGCTATCAATGGAATTCCATGTACTGCCAACAAATGGCTGCTAACCGATATTTTGCGCAATGAATGGGGTTTTAACGGCTATATTGTATCCGATTGCGGAGCGCCTGGATTTCTGTATACCCCACACAATTATGCCCCTACGCCCGAAGATGCGGCAGCTATGGCCATGAAAGCCGGACTTGACCTGGAGTGCTCTGGATACTGCAATGAATGTGCTATTTATCATGATTATTTGCCTAAGGCCTACTCAATGGGCAAAATCACAGAAAGTGAAATCAACACCTCTGCTTTTCGTGTTCTAAGGGCCAGGTTCAAACTGGGATTGTTCGATGATTCATCCCTGAACCCTTATGCATCAATCGCTCCGTCAGTTATAGGAAGTCGTGAACATCAACAACTTGCATTGGAAACTGCGCGGCAGTCTATCGTCTTACTCAAAAACAGCAATAGTATTCTTCCACTGAACATTCATAAAATCAAATCCATTGCAGTATTTGGCATTAATGCGGCCACTTGCGAATTGGGAGATTATAGCGGTGTACCTTTCAATGATCCTGTGTCACCCTTGCAGGGAATAATCAACAAGGCGGGTAAAAATGTAAAGGTAAATACGATGCCCTGGACAGGCAAAATGGCTCAACACGAAATCATACCTTCTGCTTTTTATGAATATGAAGTAGATGGAGGCCGTAAAAAAGGATTGAAGATTGAATATTTTGCCAACCCTGAACTTTCGGGTACCTCATCACGCGGGATCGTTGAAAATATCTTGTTCGATCCAGCCAATCAGGCCCCTAATCCTGCCATACCTCAGGCACCGATGTCTATTCGCTGGACAGGATTCCTTGTGCCAACGGTATCGGGTAAGTATATGCTAGGTGTGAAAAAAGCAGGAGGTATTACATTAACCCTTAACGATAAATTGGTAATCAACAATTGGAATGATCTTGAAAATGATGCTATAAATTTAGACCTTGAGGCTGGGAAAAGCTATACGATAAAGTTGGAGTATGCTTGCAGAAGTGGAAATTCATACTGTGCACTGTCATGGAAGACTCCTGATAAAAAAATGGAAGACCAATTTCAGGCTGAAAAACTGATGGCCAAAAACAACGATGTGGCAATTGTAGTATTGGGAATGAACAAGTCGATCGAGATGGAAGGACGCGATCGCACAACATTGGAGTTACCAGCTGATCAGCAACAATTTATTCAGGAAATCTACAAAGCCAATCCTAAAACGGTGGTGGTACTTGTAGCCGGTAGTTCACTGGCAGTTAACTGGATTCAGGAGCATATACCGGCTGTTGTCAATGCCTGGTATCCGGGTGAACAGGGCGGTAATGCCATTGCCGATGTATTGTTTGGAGATTATAATCCAGCAGGACGGCTTCCGCTTACCTATTATAAATCGACTGATGATTTGCCAGCATTTAACGATTATGAAGTATTCAATGGCCGAACCTATATGTATTTTGAGAAAAAGCCTTTGTATGCATTTGGATTTGGATTGAGTTATACAAGCTTTACATACAACAATATTCAAATTAATAAGCCAAGCATTGGACAAGGAGATACAATTTCCGTAAGTGTAGATATTCAGAATTCCGGCAAGTATGATGGTGATGAAGTGGTGCAGTTGTATTTGCAACAAAAATTAGGCGATGTTAAATTACCTCAGAGGCAATTGAAATCGTTTATGCGTATACATTTTAAAAAGGGAGAAAAGCAAACTGTACATTTTCAAATGAGCCGTAAAGATCTGTCAGTGTGGAATGAGAAAAATGAATTTGTCTTTGAACCTGGAGAATATCATATTCAAATAGGTGCATCCTCAGACGATATACGCCAAGATGTTTCATTTAATGTAAATGATTGAGTTCCATTGATTCAAAAACAATATGGAAATTTCAACCAAACATATCAGCAAATAAATGATAATATCGCACTGAAATATATATCTTCGGAACATCTTAACTTCAATGCCAATTACTTAAACAATTTCATCAATGAAAATATTGAATCTTATTGTTGGTTTCTTGATTTTTTCCAATACCATTTTTTCACAACAGATTGAGTGGCCCATTTTAAAACATTACGATCAGGATCATCTGCTGAACATTGCCTTGCCATTGGGTGGTATCGGAACAGGAACCCTTTCGCTGGGCGGACGTGGAGAATTGCGTGATTGGGAAATCATGAACAAGCCTGCAATAGGATATAGCACTACCACCAAAGGGAACAATACGCCATTCTTTTCAATCTATGTAAAACCTGAAGGTGAACCGTCCATCACTCGTGCCTTGTTGGGACCTTTACATCCAAGCGAATACCAGCATTACGAAGGTCGTCCGATAAATCAACATGGATTTCCACGATTTGCACAAGCCAGCTTTGATGCCTCCTATCCTGTTGGAATAGTTAATCTTTCGGATCCCGGGAACTCGGGACCTGTGTCAGTGAAAATCATTGGGTTCAACCCCCTTGTGCCCGGTGATGCCGAGATCAGTGGACTACCAATTGCTGTGCTAACGTACGAAGTTACCAACCTCACAAATAAACCAATTCAGGTTTCAGTATGCGGGTCCATGCGCAATTTCGTAGGCAAAGACGGCAGTAAATACCATCGCGACTGGAAAGGAGATTTTATTCCTGATGGCGCTCAAAAAAACCAAAATGTATTTAGAAAAAGTGCTGGCTTTAGCGGAATATATATGTATTCAGATAATGTCATTAAAACCGATGCCGCTTTTGGATCAATAGCATTGGTCACGAGTGAGGAATCAGGAATTAGCTATCGGAGGTCATCCGAGACCAACAATTGGGAAAGAGCAACGCTTGATTTCTGGGATGATTTCAGCACTGATGGCACATTAACTGATAAATCCCGATTGATAGATCAGGATCCAATGGCTTCACTGGCTGTTAAAAAGGAGATAGCCCCGAAGAGTAAAGAAACGTTCAGATTCTGTATCACCTGGAATTTTCCGAACAGATATGCATGGTCAAAAGAAATAGTTGGAAATTATTACAGTACAAAATATACCGATGCCTGGGATGCTGCCGTGAAGATTATTCCACAACTTCCAGAACTGGAGCATAAAACGATTCAGTTTCTCAATGCGTTTATCAATTCTTCATTGCCCGATGCGGTAAAGGAAGCTGCTTTGTTTAACCTGAGCACGCTAAGGTCTCAAACTGTTTTCAGAATAAAAGACGGTCATCTGATGGGTTGGGAAGGCGTTATGGACGAATTTGGCTCCTGCTATGGTTCCTGTACCCATGTTTGGAATTATGAACTCGCTACTCCATTCCTTTTTGGAGAGCTGGCTCAAACCATGCGAGATGTAGAATTTGGATATTCGACTGATAGCATTGGGTTAATGAGTTTCAGAACTGAATTGCCACTTACAACCTCAAAAAGTAATGGCAAGGCAGCGGCAGATGGACAGATGGGAACCATACTTAAATTTTACCGTGAATGGCAATTATCGGGTGATAATGACTTTTTAAAAAAGAATTGGCCCCATGTTAAAAAAGCGCTCTCTTTTGCCTGGGTAAAAGGTGGTTGGGATGGCGATATGGATGGAGTAATGGAGGGATGCCAGCACAATACGATGGATGTAGAATATTATGGACCTAACCCGCAGATGGAATTCTGGTACCTTGGAGCATTGCGTGCAGGAGAAGAAATGGCCAAAACTATGAGTGATCATGATTTTTCCATCAAGTGCCGTAAACTATTTGAATCAGGCAGCGCATGGACTGACCTCCATTTATTTAATGGTGAATATTATATTCAGGAAATTCGTCCACCTTCAAATGCAGCGGATATTTATCCCGGTCTTCGTATTGGAATGGGCAGCAGTGATCTATCAAATCCAGATTATCAGTTAGGAAAAGGATGTCTGGTTGATCAGTTGGTGGGGCAAACCATGGCTCATATTTGTGGCTTAGGATATCTGGCCAATGAAAAGAATATTAAAACTACACTGAACTCGATCATGAAATATAATTATATTGATGATTTTTCAGCTAAATTCAATAACATGCGTTCGTATGTGATGGGCAATGAAAGTGGACTGATAATGGCCAGTTGGCCCAATGGACGACTAAAAGTGCCTTTTCCCTATTTTGCCGAGTCGATGTCAGGCTTTGAATATACAGCAGCTGTAGGAATGATCTATGAAGGGCAGACTATAAACGGCCTTAAATGCATCAAGAGCATCCGCGACCGATTTGACGGCTATAAACGCAACCCTTATGATGAACCTGAATGCGGCCATCATTATGCCAGGGCAATGGCCAGTTGGGCTTCAGTGATTGCTTTATCGGGATTTCATTATTCAGGAGTTGACAAGAGCATATCATTTACTTCTGCTCCAGGAACTTACTTCTGGAGTAACGGATATTCTTATGGAACCTGCAAGGTTGAAAGTAAAAAGGCTACATTAATTGTTTTATCGGGAAAGATTGAACTTTCTAAATTCACATTAGAAGATAGTGGGTCAGTTAAGCTAAAGAATGTCGTGTTAAGCAGCGATACGAAGAATAGTATGTCATTTCATATTAATTGACGATAATAATATGAGTTCAATCTTAGGAGCACTTAGAAGAAGCAGCATATTTTCCAAAAGAAGGTTTAGAAAGTTAAACTTGAAGCCACTCCGAAAAGTCTATCCCGACAGCTATCGGTACTGCCACAAAGACTCAAAGGCTCAAAGATTCACTAAGCATATATTGCTGATAATCTATTCTTTGTGTACCTTTGTGACTTAGTATCTTAGTGGCCCCGATGGATCGGGGACTTTTCGGAGTGGACTCAAACCTTAAATTAAAATAGCAGTTTATATAAATATTAAAATATTGAACATGAGAACAATAAATAAATTTACCTTTCTGATTTCTTTGACAATCCTATTGATCATGTCAGGGTATTCCCAAGTTGCTAAATCTCAGACTGCAATTGTTAATTCAACAACTTACACCAATCCGATTATTCCAAAGTATCTGGCTGATCCTTATGTGAGGTATGAAAATGGGTACTATTACCTTTTTGCAACAGGACAAGCAGAGGATGGCCGGTTTATACCTATTCATCGTTCCAAAGATCTGGCTAAGTGGGAGTTTGTGCGTGGCGCTGTAGCTATGGGTGCAAAAACAGATTGGAATTATAAGAATTTCTGGGCACCTGAAGTTTATAAAATAAAGAACAAATTTTACCTCTATTACAGCGCCTCACCTGAAGGATTTCCTGATAATTCAGGCAACCGTGTTGGTCTGGCCATTGCGGATAGTATTCAGGGTCCTTACAAGAACGTGGGGGCAGTTATTCAACACGCTTCTATTGACGGACATGTGTTTTTTGATACAGACAGCACCATGACTATTTTCTATACCATTGAGCGTGGCAACAAAGACGGGTTGGTTGCCGGTCAGATTTATGCTGATAAATTGTTGACACCTACCAAGGTGGAAGGCAAGCCGGTTCAGATCATTAGTCATCATCCATGGCAGGAAGGACCTTTTATGTTGCACCGGGACAACAAATATTTCCTGACTTACAGCTGTGGAGGCTGGACAGACAGTACCTACCATGTTCGTTATGCCATTGGCAATCAACCGATGGGGCCTTATATTGAACAGCCGGATACCATTCTGAAATCGAATAAGTTAGTAAAAGGACCGGGTCATCATTCTCTTTTTATTGATCAGGCTGGAAAAGACTGGATGGTGTATCATGGTTGGGATATAGCCTACAAAGCCCGCTATCCCCGCATCGACCGTCTGTTTATGAAAGGCGATAAACTTTCCTCTGACGGTCCCACTTATGTTCCTCAAAGTATCAATAAATAACTTATCGTACTCAAGAAAACTGATAATATCAAACGAGAAACGAGAAATAAGAAATAAGAAATAAGAAAGGAATACTCTGATAGTCATTGTTTTATTTATCAGACATATACCCTTAGTGAAAATTCGAGACTTTGTACCTTTGTGGCAGAATTAGACTTTTCAGAGTGGACTCATTGATAAGGTTTTTGATTATTCAGACATACGTAAAATTTCCTTAAAATTATTCAAAAAGGCAAATGACTTTGAGATTTACATAGAGCATTTAAAAAAAACTTTTTATCTCCTTCAAATAAGTTAATTGGATGTGTAGGAATTTCTAACTTGCTTCAAGATGTAAAAAGCATATATTCAAGATAATACCGTTGTAGCCATTGTAGAACTCAACTATATAGCAATGTTACTTGCTTAAAGTGGATAAACAGTAAAAAGAAAAAGGAACACTCACTGACCCCGAGTCCTTTTTTATTATAAATTTAGTGTTCATTTTATTAATCACTATTCCTTTTATTTATTATAAGCGTTCGTGTGTAGGGTGAATAAATAATTATCGTCTAAATTAATTGTAATTATTGGTTTATTATTCATAACTTGTCAGCTTAATTTATTGACAATGGCTTTAGGATGGAATGAAATAAAAGATCGTGCTGTTAAGTTCTCTAAAGAGTGGCAAGACGCTTTCAATGAAAATGCGGATGCAAAACAATTCCTGATTGAATTCTTCAATGTGTTTGGCATCAGTAACCGCAGGGTTGCTTCATTCGAGCATAAGGTAAAAAAGCTTGGTGATCTGGCTGGGTACATTGACCTATTCTGGAAAGGAACCATTCTAATTGAAATGAAAAGTCGTGGCAAGAATCTGGACAAAGCTTATCAGCAAGCAAAGGATTATTTACACGGACTCAAACAAATTGAACTGCCAAAGTATATCCTTATTTCTGATTTCGAAAACTTCCACCTTTATAATATGGATGACGATTCAGTAAGCACTTTTAAATTGAAGGATTTTGTAAGCAATGTGAAGTTATTTGGGTTTATTGCAGGGTATCAGCAACAGACTTATAAGGTGGAGGATTCAGTAAATGTTGACGCAGCCTACCTGATGGGAAAACTGCATGATGCCATGAAAGAAGCCGGTTATACGGGTCATGAACTGGAAAAGTATTTGGTTCGATTGCTTTTCTGTCTTTTTGCAGAAGATACCACTATTTTTGAGAAACGATTGTTCCAGGAGTATATTGAAAACAAAACCAATGAAGACGGCACAGATTTGGGGATGCACCTTGCCCAACTTTTCCAGGTGCTGAATACGATGCCTGATAAACGGCAAAAGACGCTTGATGAAAGTCTCACAGAATTTCCCTATGTTAATGGACAATTGTTTGCTGAGCAGCTTTCATTTGCTTCATTCAACAGTAAAATGCGCCAGTCACTGCTGGATTGCTGTGCACTCGATTGGAGTAAAATATCGCCTGCTATTTTTGGTTCCATGTTTCAGAGTGTGATGAACCCTATAGAACGCAGAAACCTGGGAGCCCATTATACGAGCGAAACAAATATACTGAAACTTATCAAACCCCTTTTCTTGGATGACCTTTGGAAAGAATTTGAAAGCATCAAAGACAACAGGAACAAACTTCCTGAATTTCACAAAAGAATTAGTACGCTTAAATTTCTTGATCCTGCCTGTGGATGCGGAAACTTCCTTGTAATTACGTATCGTGAATTACGCATTTTGGAACTTGAAATATTAAGGGCATTAAACAAAACCGGACAAAGAGTTCTTGATGTTCGGGATATTATCTGGCTTGATGTGGATATGATGTATGGCATTGAATACGAAGAGTTTCCGGCACGAATAGCTGAAGTTGCGATGTGGTTGATGGATCATCAGATGAATATGCAAATAAGCAATGAATTTGGACAATATTTTGTTCGTTTGCCTTTAAAAAAAGCGGCAAATATTGTACATGGAGATGCTTTGAAAACAGATTGGCAAAGTTTGTTAAATCCTACAAATTCGTTTGATGTGATTGCCAAACACACCAATATTTATTTGGTCAAAGAACAACTCGCAGTTTACCAGAGCGTCAATGTTCAAACCGAAACTTATGAAACTCATCAATACAAAAAGCCTGAACCGGGTCAAGAAATAAAATTCGATTTTATCTTTGGGAATCCTCCTTTTATAGGTTCTCAAATGATGAGTCAATCCCAACACATTGACCTTGTAAAAGTGTTTGACAATATTCCGGGAAGCGGAGTACTTGACTATGTATCAGGTTGGTATATTAAAGCGGCAAAATATATTCAAAATACAAAAGCAAAAGTGGCATTTGTTTCAACCAATTCAATTGTTCAAGGAGAACAAACAAGTATTCTGTGGGGCCAAATGTTAAATAAATACAACATTAAAATTCATTTTGCACACCGAACTTTTAAGTGGAGTAATGAGGCCAGAGGAAATGCCGCCGTTTATTGTGTGATAATTGGGTTCGCAAATTATGATACCAATAGCAAAAGCATTTTTGAATATGAAGATATCAAGGGCGAGGCCCACGAATTGAAAGTAAAAAATATCAATCCGTATTTAGTTGATGCGAAAGACTTGTTTGTAAATTCAAGATCGAATGTTTTATGTAATGTTCCTAAAATGTCAAGAGGTAATTCCCCCTATGATGCAGGGAATTTAATATTTACAAATGAAGAGGCTCATGATTTTCTTAAAAAAGAACCAAAAGCAACCAAATACCTGAAAGAATTAATTAGTGCAAAAGAATTTCTTAATGGAAGAAAAAGATGGTGTCTTTGGTTAATAAATGCTGAACCAAGTGAAATAAGAGAACTATCATTGGTTCAGGATAGAATTAGAAAAGTTTATGAATTTCGGATTAACAGTAAAGGCCTTGAGACTAGAAAATATGCATCAACACCCTCATTATTTAGGGATCTAAACAATCCTGATTCATTTATTATCATTCCACGTCATAGTTCTGAAAACAGAAAATATATTCCAATGGGCTTTTTTACAAAGGAATATATTCCAAGTGATAGTTGTATGATAATCCCAAATGGAAATTTATACCATTTTGGTGTTTTGATGTCTACAATGCATATAGCATGGGTTAAATATGTTTGTGGCAGATTAGAAAGCCGTTTCAGGTATTCAAAAGACATTGTTTACAATAATTACCCCTGGCCTGACAGTCCAATTGATAAACAAGTAAAAGCCATTGAAACAGCAGCACAGAAAGTATTGAATGTGAGATTATTATTTCCAAATAGTTCGCTTGCTGATCTTTACGATCCATTCACCATGCCTGCAGCCCTGGTAAAAGCACACAGCGAATTGGATAAATCCGTTGACCTGGCTTATCGTCCTCAGCCGTTTATCAATGAGACCAAACGGATTGAATTTCTTTTTGAACTGTACGATGAATACACTGCCGGTTTATTTATGGAGGGGAAGAAGATAAAAAAATAGGGTATTGGAAGCTTTTGAAGTAGTCCAGAGTATTAATTATGGCTGGTTCCTTCACTTCATCTGTTAATAATCTTCATTTTAACTTATTTTATCTCGTAACTTAAAGTTTCAATCTCTGGAACACGCAAACCGCCAAGACCGCCAAACCGCCAAGACCGCCACTTGACTAAATTGTCGGTTTGACTTAATTTGCTGAATTTGCTGAATTGACACTTTGGCGGTCTTGGCGGTTTGGCGGTTTGGCGGTCTTGGCGGTGTGTTATTTATTTCGATATTTGGCTTAAGACCTTTGGGGCCTTATGAGTTTTAAATTAGCCAATATGACATTCCTCTATTGATACTCACAAAATAGTTTATATCTTTAAAAAATCATTAAACGGATTTCATATCCTACCAAATATATACTATTGATGTCAGCAATACCCTATCTAAAAAAAAGAATCGGACAAAGCTATCTGGTTTGGTTTGAAAACAGCGATTCGTATCTGCAACTGGAAGAGCCTGCCTGGTTTGTTTTCAGAAAAACTGTCGGACGTGCTAAGTTAGAAACCATTGCCAGTCAATTTTCTTATCGTTATAGCGCATCAGCCGAAGCGAGCCTTACTTTTGTAACGGATATTCGTTTGGAGATTGAGAAAATGAACCAACCTGTCAACGCTCAGGGGAAGATAAATAAGTTTCCAGCTGAATTGAATGAAACCATTTTTAAACCCTATTCCATTCATTATTATAAACTGGGTAACAAATTCCTGAAATTCTCTTATGAATCCAAGGCTTTTGAATATTACCTGCACCCCTTAATCCGTCATTTCGAAACTTTAGAAGAGAGCACTGGAATGCCTCATTTTGAATTGTTTGCATACAAGAGGCAGATAGTTTTCCGCTTTGATGGTGAGGTCAAGGGAATCTGGACCCAAGACGAAACACACCTGGTTAAAGGACTCATTTTCATGTTCCTGATCAATGTGCTGTATGACAAAACTGATGCCGACTGGCTGATGACCGTACACGCTTCTGCTATTACCAACGGAAAGAAAACTATACTGTTTTCAGCGCCTCCGAATCATGGCAAAACTACCATTGCTGCACTGTTGCAAGATCGTGGATATAAACTAATCTCCGATGATTTTGTCCCTATCGACCGCAATACATTTAAGGCCTACCCCTTCCCTATTGCCATGTCGGTAAAACAAACTTCGATGGAATTGCTTGCAACTCTATTTCCTGATCTGGAGCAAAAACCGCTGAACTATATCTCACCTGAGAAAAGTGTAAGATATTTACCTCCCAATGATCATTTAGATTTCGCCAACGATATATTCCCAGTTCATGAATTTGTATTTATAAACTACAACGCTTCGGTAGATTTCATCTGGGAGAAACTTGATCCGGTAAAGGCAATGAAACTGCTGCTCGACCAGGCATGGATTACTCCCACTAAAGGTAATGCAGCGATTTTATTCGAACGCATCATGCAGTTGTCCTTCTACCAGCTTACCTATTCCAACAACCAGAAGGCAATTGATGCCATCACCAACCTGTTTGATCATGACTAACACGGAAATGTTCTATTTCACAGGTAAATGCCTGACCCTTGATGAGCATCCCGGATTCAGGGATGAAATTATTGAATTGATTGCTGCTGACTCAATTGATTGGAAAAAGTTTGCTAGTCTTTGCAGTAATCATTTAATTATTCCTGCCATCTATCTGAAATTCAAATCGCAGGAACTAATACCCTTTTTGCCAGAGGAAGTGTCGGAATTCTTAAAAGAGATTTATGATTTAAACCTGGATCGAAACACTCAAATACTGCAACAGCTTGATGAAGTAACAGCCATATTGAATAAAGGCCATGTTTATCCATTCTATTTAAAGGGGGCAGGCCATTTACTGGATGGACTTTACGCCGATACCGGTGAACGAATGATGGGAGATATCGACTTTCTGGTTCCTGAAAAGGACTATCTCTTAGCAGCAGAACTATTAAAAAAAGCAGGATACCTAGCCGACTATCCCACTTACCTGGATGTATCTGTATTAAAACATTACCCGCGACTTTATAAAGTGGGAGTACCGGCAGATTTGGAAATACATCGGATACCGGTAGCCGAGAAATACCAAAGCTGGTTTAATCCAGAAATGATATTCAATGAAAAGAAAGCAGTTTCATCCCTTGAAGGTTGTTATGTGCTTTCAGACAAGCACAACATCATCCACAATTTTATTCACAGCCAGTTAGGCCATGATGGCTCTGTCACAGGGATCATATCCTTACGCGATATCAATGACTTATTCCTACTTTCAAAAAGATCAGAGGTTAAGCTTACAATTGCTGAAATTAAGACAAAACAGAGGGCTATTGCCTACTTTGTCTTTGCCGGTAAGGCATTCGGTCTTCCTGAGAGGTTCTATCCCACAGGCAACCTTTATTCATGGATTTTGATAAAAAAGCACGACCTTAACTATCGCTCAAAAGCATTTTATACTATTTACCGGACTGTTGCTTACGTTATACAGCGAATAGTCATTGGCTTCTCAAGACAGATGTTTCAGTCAATTTATAACAGAAAAATGAGGCAATCGGTATTTAACAGGTTAACAGACCGCAAGTGGTATCATGCCCATCTGGATTCCTATAAAGGCTATTTCTCGCCAAATAAATAATAACTATTTGAGAAATATATAAAGAGACAAAAAGACAAAGAGACAAGAGACAAATACAAAAAACTAAACTTTGTATTTTTTTCTTTTGTCTCTTGTCTCTTTGTCTTTTTGTCTCTTTGTCTCATTGTCTCATTGTCTCATTGTGCAAAATGAAGGATCAGATTACGATCCTCAGAACGTCATTGCGAGGAACGAAGCAATCTCATATAAATAATATAATGGACAGATAGCTTCGGTCTACTTATGACCCCGATTACTCGGGGTAATACGCTGAATATTAATATAATGCAATCACACTTTTATTGTGGGATTGCTTCGTACCTCGCAATGACGACATGCGATCCTCGCAATGACGCCCTGATGGAGAAGCTACCAAACCAGCCAAGACATTTGATTCATATTCAACAGATTACCCCGAGTACTCGGGGTCATTGGTAGCTATTTGGGCTGATGTAACTGATGAATTGTCGGAGGTACTCCAATAAATTTTAGTTTTGGTGAAAGGGCCAAAGGGCCAAGGGCCAAATACAAAAAACTAAACTTTTTATTTTGTATTTTTTTATTTGGCCCTTGTCCCTTGTCTTTTTGGGGGAAACGATATTCCTCAAACATGTAATCGCTCTCTATCTGCAAAGAGAGAACAACTATAGAGCTCTAGAACTTTAAGACTCCGTAATCTCCGTAATTCAGGTAAACAAGACTTAGACGGCATGTACAGTAACAAAAAAAGCTCCGTAATCATAAAGATTACGGAGCTTTCAGTATTATTATTCAGACTAGTTCCAGCCGTTATCAGTTGGCCCCGCGCCTGGTGCAGTAGAAGTACCAGCACCCTTGGCATTGTTTCCAAGAAACATCATCATGGTTGCCGCTGAGACAGCAATCAAGGCCGTCTTTTTAATGGCTTGCTTACGGGTGATCTTTTTTTCTTCCAGATCGGTAACAGCCTTCTTAGCGATTTCTTTTATTTTAAATTTCATATCCTTGAGTTTTTAAATGTTTTTATACTTATAAAGCTATTCTTTTACCGGAATTTTGAATGCCTGCATACGTCCGTTTTCTTTAACGTACAACATGTAAATACCTGTCTTGATGTTTGGTGTTGGGATCATGTTCATGCTTCCTTCTTCAAGGTTCTTCACCACGATCACTCTTCCCTGAACATCATACAAAGTTGCAACAGCCTGGTTGGATATCTGACCTTTTACCCTGATTTCAGTATTACGGACTGCATAAGCACTTAATTTGCCAGCCAAATTCGATCCGTCTAAACCAGTAGTCTGGTAAGAAGTATGCAATTGGAAGCGGTTTGCAATGCTTGAACCAGCTTCAACAGAGGTGGTGTAATCATCTTCAGTAAGATCGGTAAACGTCATTTTTACTTTGTCTTCCAGGATTACTTTACAATCAGAAGGCAGGTTCATTAATTCTGCTGAGAATTCTACCTCGCCGCCTGCTTTACTGTCAATACCAATTGGAATAATCATGGTAGTCAAATCATTATCAGGCAGACACTGAAGACCAAAATCAATTCCGTTGTCTTCTACAAGGCGGGTGTATAAATCCAAACCTAAAGTTGATTTAAAGATACCCGCATCATAACCTCTATCCAAACCTTTGGTAGTTCCTGCAATAAATTTAATAAGTGTTGATGCTGCTTTATTGTCATTGCGCACAATCAGTTTAATTTCAGACTCCAGATTGCCTGATTTTAAAACTGCTCCATTGTCATGAACTTTCAGACTGGCTGAGAATGCTAGTGAAGTTGCACTTAAGGCTTTTACGAAGAAACCCTGACCAGCCTGCACTGTAGCTTGACCTTGTCCAAGATTTAAAATATCATAAGAGGTTCCATTATAAACATACAAAGCTTCATAACTAGGAACAAATAGGCTCAAATTATTATTAATAAAAGTTGTTTTTGTTATTGCAGAAGTGAAAGGGTTACCGACGCAGTTCCATGCGTTACCTGCTGTTTCTAAAGCATAATAGGTAGTTGATGCGTTCAAAGTTCCAATAAAGTTAACGGGACCTGCACCTCCGGTTTTGGCGCGTAACATATAACCTTTACCAGGAAGGAGATCACCTGTAACGGTGGTCTGGTTATAAGACGGGCTCCAGGTATCGGATCCAATTAAATAATCAGTCATTCCCCTGAGGTTAGGATTACCACCGGTACTTGCTGCAATATTCGCATTTGAAGTTAAGAACGTTGCAATACCCTGATTGGCTACAGGAGAAGTTGCAATACGCCATGAAGCAGCAGCCATATAACGCTGAACACTAGCTGTTCCAGCTCCTGAAGTTGTTGCAGTAATAAACGATCCAGTGTTGGTTGCATCCGAAATAATGGATAACCCGCTTGCTGTATTAATATCAGTATTTCCAGCAACCGTCAATTGGCCTGTAGCAGGAACGGTTAAAGTTGCAGTGTTGTGGATGCGTAAATTGGAAGCCAAGGAAACTCCGGTAGTCGGTATTGTAGCTGCACCATCCCAAACGGAGGTTCCCTCTGAAGAAGCCCAATTAAGAGTACCTCCAACCTGAGTCCAAGCAGAATTGGCAAAAATTCGCCCAACATAAAGATTGGTAAACTCATCTGAATAGGCAACAATATAATTAGAATTCGTATTGATTCCTGAATGATATTGCTGTTGACCGTCCATACCAGCATGAATAAAACTATTCCCAGTGACATCAGAAGTTGAACCAGTAATTTTAACTAAAACAGTTACAACTGTTGTCCATGCTACTGGAACAAGGTTATGATAATTTACACTAGGAGCCAAAGGAGATGTTGCAGGGCTTGGAGTCCAGCCAACAATAAAAGTTGCACCATTAATAGATTTGACCATTGGGGTAAGAAATCTTGGAAGTTGATCAAATGGAACACTTGGATTTGTGTAATTACCACCTATCAATGCATTATTTGCAGTCACAGTCCAGTCAGTAACTGTAGAAGAAAGTACTGCTGGATTAAAGCTCAGTTTCGCCTGACCAACCCACATATAGGTGTTCGATACTGATGCCATAATCTGAACATCAAATTTAAAATAATCACCAGCGACACCATAATTAACGATTGTAGGATTGGCCATTCTAAAGTTAAGCGTTTGCGCTGATGAAAACAGAGTAACCAGCACAAAAAGAGATGCTAATAATAATTTGTAATTTTTCATTTATTTTGTATTTATAGTTTTTATACTTAATCATATAATAGTCAAGTATTCCTATTTAGGAACACTACTGGTGAATTGAGGTTTTGATACTTCTGATTTATCTGCATCAGCATTTAACTTCGCTGATTTCAGTACTGGACTTGCAGTAATATCTTTACCGTAATTAACAGCCCATACACTGTAATCGGATACAAAACTTGCGCCGTCCATATCAATGTCAAAATCAAAATACCCATTGGATTGGCCGTAATTGCCTCCCCATACACTATAGTCGGAAACATAGATTGTACCATCTTTATCTGCATCACCCGCGACCATTGCAAAAGTAGATCCAACAGGTTTATAACCAAGACCTGCTCCATAAGCCTGGGTAAGACTCGTGCTGAAATCATAATTGTAAATACCATTTACATCTTGTACGACAGCATTGTCCGACATGATGGCCAAATGGTTACGGTGGCGAACAACCATATAAAGATTAAGCCCTGGAGTTAATAGTGCATTGTTGAATAATACAGAACTCGTGCCATCCAAATCTACGATGGTTCCATCACTTTTAAGGAAGGCTGCACGTTTGGCAAAGGTAGTTGTTGAAATGGCGTTCACCGGAAAGTCCGATTGGCGCAATTCTACAATAACCCAGTCCACAACCCCTGCCGGAATAGCAGTTACGCTTTCAGTACCTGCATAGGCCCAGGAGGTGCCATTGTTATAGGGCTGGTTGAGTGGGATAATTCGAGGCGTAATATTAAGTGAAGTGTTCATTAGACCAGTTAAGGAATTAAATGGTCCTTCGAGGAATACTTTCATATTGGCAAGCATAAAAGGAGTCGCCGCATAATTCTGTACAGTTTGGTCAGCTAATACATTTGTATAAACAAAATTGACCGGCGAAAAGGTGTACCCTGCTAATGAAGGAGTGACGGTTCCCGACCAATTATAAGAAACTGCCAATGAATAAGCGCCTCCTATGCCCGAAGTGGCAGATTTAGCTACTCCATCCGTCCAGCTTAAATTAACTCCTGCAACGCCTGCATTACCAGATATGGTATAAGTGATAGGAGTTGCTGTATAATTTTGGACTGGTTGGTCTGCTTTTACGTTTGTGTATGCTAAATTGGCTGGTAAAAATGTGTATCCCGCTAATGAAGGAGTGACAGTTCCAGTCCAATTATAAGATACCGTAAAAGTATATGCTCCAATACCATCTGCAATAACAGTTTTAGCAGTTCCATCCATCCAGCTTAAAGTTACACCGGCAACTCCGGCATTACCCGATATGGTATAAGTTACAGGAGTAGCTACATAATTCTGGCTCGGTTGGTTTGCAATTACATTGGCATAAGCTAAACTGGTTGGTGAAAATGTGTAACCGGCTAATGTAGGAGTGACAGTTCCATTCCAATTATACGATACAGCCAATGAGTAATCTCCATTTACATCCGAATTGGTGGTTTTTGCCGTTATGTCATTCCATGTTAATATTGCTCCGGCTATTCCTGCATTTCCTGTAATTAATTGTGCCGATGTAAACCCAAGAGCAAAATCAATTCCTGTAAAATCGGTAAAGTTATTTGTTGAAGTTATTGTTCCTGTAGTAGCTAAAGTTCCTATTCCTCCCAAGTCACTCCAATTTCCAGCACCATCAGCCTTTGCAATTCTCAAAATAGAATTGTTTGTGCCCACAAGATCATCAGTGGAATAATTCATTGTTACATTGGCAGCAGTTACATTTGCGCCGATGCTTTTTGAAATAGTATAATATCTGATAGGTGAAACAGATACCAATGATCCCGTAAGTGCGTTGGTTGGTACCGGTGGATTCATCATTTCAGCCGTATAGGTAGTAGGAGTAGCTGCATCTTGGGTGACGGTTAAAGTGACTGGTCTGCTAACTGATCCTTTACCAACCGGGAAAACCATGGTTGTTGGAGTAGTTGTTGCAACCTGGAAGGCGAGGGGTCCATCGGTAAAGCTGGTTGCAGTTGCACCTGAAACAGTACCACCGGGTAACATGGTAATTAAATTACCACCTGAAACGATTTTACCTGTAGCGTTAAAACTCAAGTTGTTAACAGTGATTGGAGATGCTAATGTAAGGGTATTACCGTCAACCAGGAAGTTCAGATTGTTGGCAGCTGCATCCAATCCTGGTGCAGGAACCTGACCGCTAAGGTCAATGGTATGTGGATAATTGGGATAAAATCCGATCAGTGCGAGGCTGGTTCCAGAATTAGCTGGATAGCCATAAGTGGCAAGCACCGAGTTGGAGCTTACTGTCAGATTGTTCCAAATGTTAATTGTTACATGATGGTATGCTTCGCCTGTATTGGTACTCATATAAAACTGGCCGCCATTTTTAACAGTCAGACTGCTGAAACCTGAGAAGAATGGGTATTCAATCCCTGTGCTTGTATGTGTAAAGGCAGTTACTTTTGAGGTGGGTCCGTCTACGACAATATTTCCAACATTGCGGCCCTGTCCGCTGAACATGAAAATATTGTACGAATTACTATTCAGTACTGTCAGATTGCCGAAACCGGCATAATCATCTTTACCGTAATTGTTACTTTGCCCGTTTAAACCAAGGAATACATCATCGGTCTGGTTAGGACAATTCCATTCCATGTATTGCATACTTGTTCCCCATGGTACGGTAGGTGCAGCAGAAACAACCCCGGTAACCAGAACTTTTGATCCTCCATAATAATTAGTAGCAGTATACCCATAGTTTCCGGCTATACCGATTACACCACCATCCTGACGATGTTCATAAGTTCCATAGACATTCAAAGACCCTCCAAGGCTTGTAAAGGTGCCGATATTAATTAGTAAGGCACCAGCTCTTACATTCAAAGTACTATTAATATCAAAAATACCTTCATTGGTCAAGGTGCAACCAGACTCAAGACTAATAGGTACATCCAAAGTAACTTGATCCACATTGCGGACGAGAATAGTTCCGGCTGCACCTGTTGGAACCGATGAAGGCACCCAGGCTGCTCCATCCCAACCTTCCCAGGTCAGAGGATCACTCCAGCTACCAGGACCTGTTGATCGGAAATCAGTGAATAATGATACTGCAGTGAAATTCTGAAGCGTTACATTTCCAGCTACGCTTGTAAAATTCAAGCTTACCGGAGTAAAGTTATAATATTGCAAGGAAGGTGTTATTGTTCCAGACCATCCTCCTGGCACATAGATCGAATAGGTGCCGTTAGCAGCTGAAGTTACAGTTTTTGCAGTTCCGTCAAAATAGCTTAAAGTTGCACCGGCAACTCCTGCATTTCCTGAAATGATGCTGCTTACTGAACCGAGTGCGAATACATTGTTTGTAGGAGCACTTAAGGATAAGGATGCTGTTAAAGCGGTAGTTGTAACTGAAGTGATAGACCCTGAAATAGGTGCAGAGCCAACTCCACCAAGGCTAAGCCAAGCAGTACCGCTGTCCCTGACAATTCTTAATAAGGAGTTATTTGTTCCAACTGCATCATCAGTATCATATAATAATGTGAGATTGATATTTGAAGTTAATCCGGTGAGATTGGTTCTAGCTATGGTATAATATCGTACTGAAGAGACCGATGACAATGTCGCGGGTAAAATATATGTTGTTGGTGCTGCATTGAACATCTCAAAGGCGTATGTGATCAAATTTGTCCTGTTATGGCCCACTTTAAATGCAACTGGACGTCCTACACTCCCTTTTCCCAAAGGGATATTAATTGTCTTGGGTACATTTACAACAGTGGTAATCTGATAGTTCAGAGGACCATTAATATAAGCGGTAGCGCTTCCTCCAACAATACTTCCCGTATAATATATAGTAAGTGTGTTCGTTGACGTGGTGGTTACAATACCATTGAGATTCAATGTCTTTATCATAGCAGGAGCACTCATTGTCAGTATATGTCCAGCCTGAACAGTGGCCACTGCAGTAATGCTGTTTGGGATAGTGGCCGTAGAAGACCATGTTAAAGTTGCCGAATTGTAAACTTCCCATGTTGCGGCACTGTTCCAGTTGCCGCTTGCAACTGAACGGAATTCACCGTTTACTTGTGCAAACAAACTCCCCGATAAAAGCAAGGTGATTGAAAATAATAAAAGTAATGTCTTCTTCATATTATATAATTTAATTAATCTTAATAACTTAAATCTCAATCGTTAAAATGTTTTACTGTAAAAATTAAAAGACTCTTTCTTTATGATTCAACTTCACCAAAAGATTTTAATTGACTTCCAATATCTCAGTGCGTTTAAATTTCAGAAACATTCTATTTTAACGTTATAAAAATACCATAAGCATATTCTATTATATGGACCAAAAGATGTAACTAAATCCTCTAAAATATGTATTTTAACTACGCCAAAAGGATTAGAACCGCATCCGCCTAAAAGAGTATACGGATGCATATCGTTCTGATTAATAGGATATAGAAAAAATATATTTAAAGAATTAATTATAAATTTAAGATTCTAATTTTTTAAGACAATGGATAAATCCTGAGTCTTATTCATTCAAATAGTTTGAAGAGGAAACATCTTTATTCTCAAGAAATAATGATTTTTCCAATTGCTTCAATATTTAGACTTATACTCCTTCGATCCAGGTATTCCTATTTAGGAACACTACTGGTGAATTGAGGTTTTGACACCTCTGATTTGACCGCAGCAGCATTTAACTTCGCTGATTTCATTACAGGACTCAGAGTTATGTCTTTACCGTAATTAACAGCCCATTCGCTGTAATCAGATACATAACTTGCACCGTCCATATCAATATCAAAATCAAAATACCCATTGGTTTGGCTGTAATTGGCTGCCCACGCACTATAGTCAGAAACATAGATTGCTCCATCCTGATCTGCATCTCCAGCTACCATTGCGAAAGTGGTCCCTAAAGCTTTATACCCAAGACCTGCACCATAAGCCTGAGTCAAAGCGGTAGTGAAATCATAATTGTAAATACCGTTTGCATCTTTTTTTACAGCATTGTTTGACATGATGGCCAAATGATTGCGATGACGGATTACCACAAATAAAGGATCGGTAATTGATATCCTGCCAATGTTCAGTGGACTCACTCCATCCAGGTCAACAATGGCGCCGGTAGAGGTCAGGAAGCCTGCACGCTTGGTCAGAATAGTTGACGAAGTTGCCAGGTCAGCTGAAGTAGCCTGACGCACCTCAACCAATACCCAGTCAACAACTCCGGCAGGTACAGCAGTTACACTTTCTGTACCGGTATAATTCCAGGGTGCAACATTTGTGTAGGGCTGTGCAAGTGGAATCAGATTACCGTTATTCAAGAAGGTGTTCATTGCATTCGTGCCATTAAACGGACCTCCAAGAAAGGCTGTCAGCATGAGTGAATTGTTGCCTGGGCCTCCGTTAATTTTTCCGAAGGAAGTAAGCCCGTTTGTAATTAATTGATCTGCTGCAATGTTAGCCCCGGTGAAAGCCTTGATAGGAACCGGTAAAACCTGTAACCCACTTATATTGGCTTCCGTACCAACGACATCTGCAAGCGTGTACTGATAGATAGCGTTACAAACAAATCCTGTGATCCCGGTTTGAGTAAGATTCCAAAAACGGTTCAAATAGGAGCCTGTGATAGAGGGATCTGCGTAGGGAGCATTCACAAGATTCACTCCTGTTATACCCCCAGCAATTGTTCCACTTATAAAATTTAATGTAACAGGTGAATATTCGGCTGTTCCCGTATTGTCACCAACAGGAAAGGTAAAGCTGCCAATGCCATTCCAGTTTTTCAGCACCTGGCCTGTTGCACTTGTTGCAATGATCATACTTGTTGCAGTTGGAAATCCTGTAACCGCAGCCGTAGGTCCAAAAGTAAAATTATTGTTTCTGATGTTGACCAGTCCATTGGTTAAAGTCATCGTACCGTTGACAATAGAATTTTTTGAGATTACAATTCCCGCAGCGTTATTTACTGTCAAATTTGGAAATGTCAAATAAGCTGCAGAAGCACCAAATGTTACGTTCTTGTAATAATTATAATCATATATTCCGTGCAGTGAATAGTGGCCATAGCCAATAGCTGAATTATATTCAGTAGAAGACCAATAGAATGCTCCAACGCCAGAATAGGAGGGAGCAATTGTCAAATTAATAAGCGCTCGCTGGTCGCATACTATCTGAAGTTCATCATGCGATGGTAAATACCAGTTTGTGAATCCTGCAAGATTAATACCTCCAGCGGTATAGGCAGCGCAAAGTTGAGCTGCAGTTCCAGCACCACATGCTGCGACAATTTTATTTGTATTTGCTAAACCGGCGTATATAGCTCCTCCACCTTCAGCAATTGTTGTACCCGCAGCTGAGCCATAACAACCCCACTGAACACCTGAACCTTGATCTACAAGAGCAGCTATCAATCCATGTTGACCTGCTGCATCAACATATATTACTATACCTCCGGCAAGGGCATCTCCAATAACTTTTGGAGTTCCTGTTGTAAAACTATACTCATTTCCATAAGTAGTGACAGCCAGATTGTCAGTGCAAAAAACTTAACTCATTCCCATAATAAGTAAGCCAGCCCCCACTGTAAAGATCTAAACAAGACCGAACATAATAGGTTGTATTACAAAGACTTCAATATAAATAATTATACTTGGCTTTGATAAATGATAATTTTAACTCACAATTTGGTAATTATTTTAACACTGCAATTTGATCAAACTAAAATATTTTAAGTTGAATAAAGACCAACTTACCTTTCAGCAATAATAATTATATTTGCAGGATCAAAAATCGACCAACATGATTCAGGAAATACAAATATACAATACCCTTACCCGTAAAAAGGAAGTTTTTGAACCCCTTGTTCCGGGCAAAGTTGGAATGTATGTCTGTGGCCCAACGGTTTATGGTCCGCCTCATCTGGGTCATTCGCGCTCAGCCATTACCTTCGATTTGATCTTCCGTTTCCTGAAGACAATCGGCTACAAGGTTCGCTATGTAAGGAATATTACCGATGTAGGTCATTTGGTAGCCGATGCTGATGAGGGTGAAGACAAGATCGCCAAACAGGCCAAGCTCGACGAACTTGAACCTATGGAGGTGGTGCAGATTTATACCAATCTATTTCATCACGCGATGGAAATGTTAAACGTCGAGCCACCCAGTATTGAACCGCGTGCATCAGGCCATATCATTGAGCAGATTGAAGAAGTGAAGAAAATTCTGAAGTCAGGATATGCTTATGAAAGCAATGGATCTGTCTATTTTGATGTTGAGAAATTTGCCTCCAAAAATGAATATGGAAAACTCTCAGGCCGTAAGATTGAAGATCTGATCAGCAATACACGAACTTTGGAAGGTCAGACTGAAAAACACTCGGGACTTGATTTTGCCCTGTGGAAAAAGGCTCAGCCTGAGCATATTATGCATTGGCCGTCCCCGTGGAGCGAAGGTTTCCCCGGCTGGCATCTTGAATGTACTGCTATGAGCTGCAAGTACTTGGGTAAAACTTTCGACATACACGGTGGTGGAATGGATTTAACATTTCCGCACCACGAGGCTGAAATAGCCCAGGCCAAAGCTTCCAATGGAAAAGATGCAGTGCGCTACTGGATGCATAACAATATGATTACCCTTAACGGTCAGAAAATGGGTAAATCGCTCGGCAATGCCATTTCACTTGCAGATTTTTTTAGTGGAAAGCATCCTCTTCTGGAACAAGCCTATAGCCCGATGACCATCCGCTTTTTCATGCTGCAGGCCCATTACCGGAGCACACTCGACTTCTCGAACGAGGCACTTCAGGCCTCTGAAAAAGGTCTGGATCGTTTGATGAAGGCAGTTGGTAAAATTGAATCTTTGCCTGTTTCTGAAACCTCTGGGGTAAATATTGAAGAACTGTCTCAAAACTGCTTCTCCGCCATGGCCGACGATATGAACAGCCCCATCGCAATGAGTTATCTGTTTGAAGGAGTGAAGATTATCAATTCTGTTTCTGATGGAAAAACCAACATCACCATAGCCGATCGCAATGCCTTAAAATTACTTTTCCATACTTTTGTATTCGATATATTTGGATTGAAATTAGAATCTCAAGCCGATACCGCCAACAGTGAAGTGCTAAGCGAAGTAGTTGACCTATTGATGAAACTGCGACTTGAAGCCAAGACCAAAAAGGACTGGGCCCTATCTGATAAAATACGCAACGAACTGACCACCATTGGCTTCGATATCAAAGATACCAAAGAAGGCGCCAGCTGGGAATTAAAGAAATAGCAGTACTATACATTTCCAAAATATTTTATTCAATTGATAGTCTATCCTTTAGATTATTATTTGTTCTTTTCAAATTCGGCTTTCAAGCATTTGAGATTTGAACTACCGAGTATTCCTCGGTAGTTAAAAAATCGTTCAATTCATCCATTCAATTACAATTCAACCATTTACCTTCTTCTTGAACTAATTATCATCTGGTAATATATCCCACGATATATTGCTTCCACTTTAATGACCAGCTGAGTCTCGCTTTGTCACTTTCTCTATAATCCATGGGATCTTAGGGGATTATTCCTTAAATTTATGTTTTACCTCTATCTTATCTCTATTCTACCTGTGTCTTATTAAATTCATATCAAATACAAATCATATTCCTTTTTAATTCGTATATAATACGTAGAAATGGCTATTATATATGTATTTAATTTGAATTTGATATGTATTTTATAAAACAGAGATAAAATAGATATAAAATAGACATCTTCCTGAAATAACAACAGAAAACAGTACTGATAATTTGAAGGATCAAATAACAGGAAGGGTAGAATTATGTGTTACAATAATTTTTCAGACTCCGAAAATGGCAATGACAGGACAAAGGCTTAGTGGTAAGCTGTTTATCAGACAATATAAATCCATCCAGCTAGCGGGAGGAATAATTTAAGTCAAAAAATAGATTATTTATTTAAATTGAAGGTTGGTCAGGAATAGGTATATTTTCAAAATTGTTATATAGAATTCCATGTCAACTCCATCAGGGCGTCATTGCGAGGAACGAAGCAATCTAAGTCGTTGAATTGATCATACAAAAAGTGAGAATAATAGATTGAGGCACTACTTATATCTTTCAATCAGGCTTTGGCCAAAGTAGCGATACTTACACGTGCATCGGTTTTGGAAAGGATGGCTTGAGCGCAAGCTTCAATGGTTGAACCTGTTGTGACCACATCATCGACTAGCAGAATATGTTTACCACTGAACGCTTCCGGATTTTTTATATCGAAGATGTCTTTCACATTTTGCCAGCGTTCGAAACGGTTTTTTAATGTTTGAGATTCAGTAGCCGTTACACGTATCAAATTGCCGACCGACAAAGGTTTCTGCAATTGGGAGGCCATTCCCTGGGCGATCCAAAAACTCTGATTGTAACCCCTTTGCTTTTCTCTCTTGGGATGAAGTGGAACGGGGCAAATCATATCAACCGATGAAAAATCATCAGATTGCAAAAGGTCAATTCCGAACTGTTTTCCCATTTCGGCACCTAATTCCTTCATACCTTTGTATTTCAGATTATGCACCAAGGCCTGATACTTACTTCCTTTGCTGAAATAAAAAAATGAGGTGGCAAATTCGATTCTCACTCTTCCATAAAACATTTGTGCCAAAGGATTTTCAGGTTCCAGATGATAATTTGTACGCGGAATATGGTGCTGGCAATCCAGGCAAATCCAATGTTCCTGCTCAATGAGCTTATCGCCGCAGGCCACGCACAGACGTGGAAAAATCAATTCAGAGAGGTAATAGACAAATGGAAAGTTCATCGCACAATTTTAGTTGATTAGGTTCCCGTAAAACCGAAATAGAAAGTTAGTGAAAATAAATGACATAGAAAACAATAATGAGTATTTTAATTTCCAAAGAATATTAATATCGAATTTAATTGGCAACCAGTTGGTTAATTCGTATATAAATATTAACTTAGATCAATTTATAAACTACAATCTTTATGGAAAACTCAAAAAAGGATGTTGAAGGGGAAAAGCCAGATAACCATCAAAATGAGCAAAAAAAGGAAACTATTGATCCCATTGGGAATAAAAAACCAGTAGTCAGAAAAGCACCAGCACGTGCACGTGGAATTTCGAAAACAAAAAATGGTTCTCCCGCTACGTCAGCATCTAAAACAATTCCAGCATCTAGACCATCGAAAGCCGTGGCACCAGGAGTGAGCAATGAAATAAATCACATCGTGACAGAACTAAAAAAAGAAGCAGGAACGAGAAGTCAAAATGTTTCTAATACAGATGAAAAATTAGACAATAAAAAATCTGCTGTCGACAATAAGTCAGAAGGGCAATTAAACATTACAATTCAATCTAAATCAAAAAATAAATCGAATAAACTCAAAGGAGATTCTGATTCTAAGAAAGGATTTAAAACTATTACTAAAAATGTTAAAAAGGCTGAGAAGAAGGTCGTTAAGTTAGTAAAGAAAGTTAAAAAGGCCAAAAAGAAAGATGTAAAAAAGGGGACACTGCAGACCTTAAAGGATAAGCTCATGAAGGCATTTTCAAAACTTATACGCAGCAATAAGAAACTTAATAAGACAAATAAATAACCATTTATAGATCCAAACGTACAAAATTCATTTGAAAGAATAATGTAAATTAGAAAGAATGCTTTAATGAATGTTGGTCCTTAGAAATGAAGTATTTATAATCTTAAATTTATTCATTATGGGAATTTTAGATTCAATTTTAAAAAGTGTATCAGGCAATTCATCAGAGGGCACCAACCCAAATGCGATGGGAGGTATACTCGAAATGCTAACCGGTGGAGGTACTGGAGGTATACAGGGACTTATTAAAAAGTTGACAGATGGTGGACTTGGAAACATTGTCAAATCGTGGATCAGCACAGGGAAAAATGACCCTGTTGAGCCTACGCAGTTACAAAATGCTTTGGGAAGCGATATGATGGGACAGTTTGCCTCCAAGATGGGTGTTTCTGAATCGGATGCAGCTTCACATCTGTCGAAATTACTGCCTACGGTAATTGATAAATTAACTCCAGATGGAAAACTTCCCGAATCAGACAATATGGGCAATATAGAGGATATGTTGAAGAAGTTTTTTTGAAAGAGTAGTCATTATGAGAAAACATAAAAAAGCACTCTGAAAGATCGATGTGCTTTTTTAATTAAATAGGATAAATGGGCCTAAGATAGTCCACCTTACGTAAATTATTGTTCTTTAGCCTCTTTTAATATCTCGCCTATGAGTTTTTCACTTATCCACACTTCTTTCTCTGTCAATTCGTAAAGTAAAGGTTTCAAGCTACTTACTATTCCGTGTTGTTTAGCCTTGATCAAAACACCAATCGTACCTGTTACTTTTAAATCTGCATGTCTTGCATGAAATCGACCTAATTTCTCGTCAATAATTATCAAATCTGCATTAAGCTCAGTAGCTAGAATTATTGCCTCTGATTCACCAGCATCTAAATCAAGAAAATACTTCAATGCATTTCTATCTTGGATGTTAACAATATTAATCCAGCTTAAATTAGTTAGATCTTGATAGTACCTCTTATTTTTACCAGCCTCAATTTCTTGATATACAGCAAGTGGTATTGAAATCTCTGTATATAATTCTTTTAAAATATCAAGTCGTGATAATTTAAGTAATGAGATGATTGGAGTTGTATTTGAAACGACTTTAAGCATTTGCTATATCATCTCTTAAATCATCCATATCAAGCTGTCCAAAAGGTGATACTTTATATTTTGCAAGTAATTCAAGAAAATCTAATCTTGTTAAACCTAATACTTTTGCAGCAGTACCGGAAGAAACCTTTCCTATTTCAAAGAGTTTTACTAATGAGCTGGTTTTCATCTCATTTTCAAAATCTTTACCTCTCAGTCTTAATGAATTGGCTAAGGATTCAGGATATTCTATATTTATCATTCCTTTCATAATTCATTGTTTTTTACAAATATAATGAAATCAAGATTTGTTTCCCACTTTGCAATGGACTTTTTTTGCTGAAACTCCAAAATGGCAAAATGTATACACATTAAAACAAAGATGTTAAAATTGTTGGATAATGTTACCTAATTAGCTAACTTTGTATCATGGATGAAAGATTTGTTAGGAATATCTTTTATTACAGGAATTATTATCTGGACTTTTTTGATGGATTAAAGCCTGAAGTAAAGAGAAAATTCAACTGGACCTTGAATCTAATTGCCACCATTGATAGAATTCCTGTTAAGTTTTTTAATCATATGGAAGGTACAAGTGGAATTTATGAGATTAGAGTGGAAGTTGGAACTGATATTTATAGAGTTTTCAGCTTTCTGGACAAAGGAAAAATTATCATCCTGATTAACGGATTTCAGAAGAAATCGAAGAAGACACCGAAAAGAGAAATTGAATTGGCAGAAAAACTAAAAAAACAATACTTCGATGAAAAAGGAAACAAATAGCAATCTAACATCCTTTGCAGATCATTTGGATCAGCAATATGGTAAACTTGGATCTGTAGAACGTGAAAAGTTCGAGGAAGGATTTGAAGCATTCAAACTTGGAGTGATGCTGCAGGAGATGCGTAAAGAGCAAGGTCTAACTCAGGAGCAATTGGCAGAAAAGTGCGGGACTACAAAAACCTATATTTCCCGAATTGAAAATAATGCTTCTGACATAAGGCTATCTACCTTAATGCGAATTATCAAAGAAGGGCTTGGGGGACAACTTCGGATAAGTGTTGACATGAAATAAGTGGGGAGCCTATTTCAACGTTATATTTTTTCACAACCATTATAGAAGAACAGCTATTTTAAGCGGGAGGTTCGGATAATATTGCAGATATAAAGGATGTTTCCTTTGATCCTAAACAGAAATATAAAATTCTTTTCAAAAACGGCACAAAAATAACCACGATGGGCTAATTTCTCAAAACGGCAGGGCCCAAATTTCTCTGGAAGAATAGTCAAACTTAGTCCAAAATCATACATCCGCAGGATAAAAGCTTCGGCATTTTGTGGATCGTTCTTCGCGATATATTGGTAGATTTTAGCAATAGAATTATTGGTACGAGTTTTCCAAATCAAGGTTATTTCTTTTTCCATTCTTCAAGGTGAGCTAACATTTGGTCAGTCGTGAAGCCTGTATCATCATCGTTATCCATATCATCGAGGAGTTGGTCAATCTCTTGCCCCGTTGCCTGTCGGCCAGGCATAATCCAGTCATCTCCTAATAACGGCTTTACAGACTTATCTATTGAAACGGATTTTACATACCCCAAAGAGCGGAGGAATGTTGCAAGGGCATTCGCATCCGACGGATTGTCAATATTTACTCTGAGTGTTGTCATAGCTAGAAATATTTAGACAAATATACAAATTTTTGAGCATAAGCTTAAAAATTTGTATTTTAGAAAGTAACTGATTTATTTTGACCAAATCACCAGAGTCAAACAAAAAAAGCACCCCAGTAATCTGAAGTGCTTTTTAAATGAGCGAGAAACGAGACTCGGACTCGCGACCCCGACCTTGGCAAGGTCGTGCTCTACCAACTGAGCTATTCTCGCAATAAACAAGATGAACTTAAATTTCTAAAAAGTACCCGGAGCGGGAATTGAACCCGCACAGCCGCGAAGCTACAGGATTTTAAGTCCTGCGTGTCTACCGATTCCACCATCCGGGCCTCCTTAAAAAGAGCGAGAAACGAGACTCGGACTCGCGACCCCGACCTTGGCAAGGTCGTGCTCTACCAACTGAGCTATTCTCGCAATAATT
>Ga0123338_10000033_pt1 | contig 159492 bp, 120 predicted proteins | sample grotaG_FD_89793 | JGI IMG/M metagenome (GOLD analysis project Ga0123338, IMG submission 89793) | Glacier valley bacterial and archeal communities from Borup Fiord, Nunavut, Canada, to study Microbial Dark Matter (Phase II) -... | ecosystem: Environmental > Aquatic > Freshwater > Ice > Glacier... | reverse complement strand
GTTCGGCAAGGGCGCGAAGGCTCCGGACGCCCTGTACAACGCCGGCCTGTTACGCCAGGCGCTCGGTCAGAACGACAAGGCGATCGCGCATTACAAGGAGTACACGAAGCAGTACGCATCGCGCAAAGACGCGCCGGATGTCGCGTTCAACATCGGTGTGGTCTACGAGGAAGCAGGTCAGGAAGGGCCCGCCCTTCAGGCGTACAACGAGTACGCACGGACGTACGCCTCGACGAACAAGCGCGTGATCGAAGCGCACGTTCGCGCCGGTCGCTTGCTGTTAAAGCTCGGCCAGACCAAGAAGGCCAAGGACGAGTTCACGACCGCCGAAACTCTATGGAAACGCGCGAGCGGCGCGGCGAAGATCGATGGCAAGAGCTGGGCGGCCGAGGCTCGCTACAACCAAGGCGACCTGATCTTCAAGGACTACGAGAAGGTCTCGATCGACGTCAAGCCGAGCCAGCTCGGTGCGGCGCTCACGAAGAAGACGAAGCTGTTGGCCGAAGCCGAGAAGGTCTACTTCTCGATCGCCGACTTCAACGATCTCAAGTGGGCGACCGCCGCGCTCTATCGCGATGGCCAGATCTACGACGTGTTCGCCGATGCGCTCGCAAATGCGGCCGCGAACTGCCCCGCTGGACTCAAGCCGGGCGAGTGCGAGGCGTATCAGAACGCGATCAACGAGAAGGTCATCCAGATCCAGGACAAGGCCGTCGAGACGTTCACCATCGGCTACACCAAGGCGATCCAGATGCAGGTCTACAACGACTACACCGCGAAGATTCGCGAGTCGCTGGGCAAGCTCGCCGCGAAGAAGTATCCCCCGGAGCGCGAGTCGCGGGCGCACGAGCGCTCGGGTGACCGCCCGCCTTCACCTGAAATCGTGACGGAGGTGGCGCGATGAAACGCATCATGCTCGTCCTTGCTCTCGCCGCGTGCGTCCTGCCCGCCGGGTGTGGCGGTGGCGCCAAGCGCGCCGAGACCAGTGTCGCGACGAAGCAAAAGCAGAAGCGCGATCCGGTAAAACCGGCTGCGTACAAAGAGTTTGAAGCCGCGATGCGCGCGATCCGCCTCGGCGGTCCCGAGGCGGGCGAGACGGCGCGTGCGCGGCTCCGTGCAGCCCTCAAGATCGATCCGTCGATCTGGGAAGCGTGGTTCGACCTCGGCACGATCGCCTGGAAGGAAGGCGACGACGACGAAGCGATCGACGACTTCTCAAAAACGCTCGAGATCAACAAGGGTCACACCTCGTCATTGATGGCGCGCGCGGAGGCGCATCGGCGCGCCGGGCAGAAGAAGGAAGCCCGCGCCGATTACGAAGCCGCGACGAAGAACATGGACGAGGACGATCCGAACAAGCGCGACGTTGCCGCGCGGCTCGCCTCGCTCCTGCGCGATGCGGGCGAATACGACGACGCCGTCGAGGTCCTCCGCGATACCGTGCGGACCAGCGGCATCAACGCGCGGATCTACACCGAGCTCGGCCAGATCTATCTTGCCCAGAAGCGCTTCGAGCTCGCGCAGCTCGTGCTCTCGAAGGCCGTGCAGATGGATGCGAAGGACCCGAGCGTCTACAACGCACTGGCGCTGCTCGCCGCGCGTCAAGGCAAGCCGCAGGAGTCGTTTCAGCTATTCGACCAGGCGGCCGCGCTCGATGCGAACTTCATCGATGCACGCTTCAACAAGGCCGCCGTGTTGCTCGATGCTGGCGATTACGCGCGCGCCAAGTCCGAGCTCGCCGCGATCGTGGAGAAGCGCCCGGATGACTTCGCCGCGGCGGTCGCGCTCGGGATCGCTCAGCGCGGGTTGAAGGCCTACGACGAAGCCAAGAAAACCTGGGATCGCGTGGTCAAAGAGGCTCCAAAGCGGAGCACACCTCGCGCGGATGCCATGTGGAACCTCGTCGTACTCAAGCTAGATTTCACCGAGGACAACGCCGGTGGGAAGGCGGATCTGGAGCGCTATCTGCAAGAAGCTTCGTCGAGCCACGGTAAACGCCAGGACGCCGAGACCAGGTGCAAGGACGTCAAATGCAAGTGAGGGCCACTGCCCACAGTTGGGGGCTGCGAGCCGCTCTGGTCTTCGCCATGTGTGCGTTCTCCGCACCGGTAAGCGCGCAGCCGAGAGGTAAGAAAGCGCCGCCTCCCGCGGACAAGACACCGAAGCCAGACGTTGGCGACAAAGGCGGCGACAAAGGCGGCGACAAAGGCGGCGACAAAGGCGGCGACAAAGACGCCAAGCCGACGGTCACCGCAAAGGAGTCCGGCACCGGCAAGGTGAAGAACTTCGACTTCAGCGGTCTTTCGCTGAACGGCTCGAACCGCTCGCCGCAGTTGCTCTACTTCCTCGAGCGCGCGAACGAAGAGCTCGAGCGTTCGAGCCTCGAGAAGCGCTCGTTCATTCCGCACATGGTCAAATCCATCGAGGAAGAATCGCTGTGAAGGGCAAGACGGTCGCACTCCGCACGGCGCTGATCTGGTGCGACGAAGTGATGGAAGACGTCGTGCTCGAGAAGCCGACGACCATCACCGTCGGTCACTCCGGAAAGCCGACATTCATCGTGCCCGATATCGGGCTGCCCCGAGAGTTCGCGATCGTTCGCCCCGGCAACCGCGGCTACTTGCTCACGCTCGGCGAGCGGATGCGCGGCACGATCTGCATCGACGGCACGGAGACCAAGGTCGCCGACTTCGTCGCGCGCGGTGACGGCAGCAGCGAGAATGTCGGCGGGTTCCGCGCGGCGCACATCAGCGCCAAGGACTGGGGCGTCATCGAGCTCGACGAGAGCGGCGACTACAAGCTGTTCTTCCAGTTCGTTCCCGTCGAGGACGCGCAGCCGTTCTTCACGCCGCCAGTGATCGCCGCCGGGCTCGGGGGCTACCTGATTTCCACGCTCGTGCTCGGCGCCATCTTCTACGTCAAGATGGGGGATCCGGGCTACACGCTGCTCGGTAGCGACACGCTGATGAAGGTCGCGGAGGCGCTGTTCCGCGGCGCCGTGTTCCCGGCCGCAGCCCTCGCCCTCGCATCGCTCGGCTATGCGATCACGCGGCAGGATGAAGGAGCGCAGAGCTCGCTCGGGTTCTCGGTCCTTCTCCACGCGGCCTTCCTCGTCGCGACGTTCAAGCTCTATCAAGGTGGCAACGATTGGGTCTATCCCGGTAGCCGCGAGCTGACCGGCACGTACCTCGTGACGCGCCTCGAGCCCGAGCAACCCCCCGAGAAGCCGAAGACCACCGGCGCGAAGAAGGAACAGACGGCCGCTGCGGCGACGCCCGAGAAGCCGAAAAACACCGCGACCAAGAACGATCAGGGAGCGGCGGGCGGCAAAGGCGAGAAGGAACGCGCCCGCGACCCGAATGCGAAGGATGTTCCGCCTGCGCCGCCGAAGGTCGCATTTTTCGAGGGCAAGAACGTCAAGACGATCGACAACATCATCAACCACAACCTCGATACGAGCCTGTCGAAGTTCACCGGCATCAAGGGCGACACGCTCAAGCGCGGTGACATCGGCTTCGGTCCGGGTGGCGGCACGGGCGTCGGCGAAGGCAACGGTACGGGCACCACGCGCGGTAGCAAGGGCCACGGCAACGGCGGTGGAGGCGATGCCGAAGGCGATTTCGTCTCGAACAAGGGCAAGATCGACACTGGTGGGAACCGCCCCGGTGGCGGCAACTGTGCGAAGCCACCGTGCGGCACGGGGATGAAGGAGGTGAAGGTTGCGGTCGGCACGGGCGAAGGTGACTTCAACGGCCTGACCGAAGAAGAGATCAAGCGGGTGATCGTGTCGCGCGCCGGCTTGTTCAAGGCTTGTTACCAGAAAGAGCTCAATCGGAATCCGGGCCTGGGCGGAACGCTGAAGATGCAGTTCGTGATCAGTGGCGACGGCACGGTCAAGAGCGCTCGCAACGCCGGTGGCAGCACGCTCAAGAACGACGAGGTCGAGAGCTGCGTGAACTCGAACCTGATGCGTCTCAAGTTCCCGGCCAAGGGCGGAACGTCGAACGTGAAGTGGCCGTTCGTTTACTCTCAAGGAGGAGGCTGACCATGAAGGCGATCATCTCGATCTCGCTCGTCGGTATCGCGGCTGTGGGTTGTGCGAACGACCCGCAATACATCGATTGCGGCACCGCCGACACGAAGGACACGTGCAAGCTCGATAGTGCGAACGCGATGAAGATCGGCGGCGCGAAGGACTCGCCTTCGATCGTCGTTGGCTCACTCCACATCCCCGTCCGGCCCGAGACCCCGGACCTCACGAAGAAGCGCGAGGATCTCCAGAAGACCTTGCCTGCCGATGTCGAGGTGCCGCTCTACCGCGTCGACCAGTACGACATCTCGGTCGAGTACACGGTGCTGAACCTCGACGACATCCCCGGCACCGTGAGGGTCGCGCTCAACGCGGCGAACGAGAAGTTCGCGTGGGACCCGGCGATGATCATGCCGGGCGGCGACGAATCGCCTCCCCCGCCGAACCTCGCTGGCAACACGCCGATCGACATCCAGGCGAAGGGCCAGTACGACGGCATCTTCCGCGAGGACCAGCTACTCGAAGCCACGATCGATCTCGATCAGATCTCGCGCGCGAACATCAACATGTACGCGGCGACGCTCACCGTGAACAAGAATGACGCTTCGTTCCAACCGCTCTCGGCGATCCAGAAGCCCACGACGACCGGTGGCAATCCGCCGCCGCAGGACCCGATGGGCAGCCTGGTGCCGCGCTCCGCATTTCGCAACATCGTCCGTGTCGACATCTCGATGCAAGCCGACAAGCACATGACGATCGCGTTCAACGTCCGCGTCCGCCCGCACGTCGACGATGTCATCCACAACATGGGGATGAACGCGGCCGCCGCGGAGCTCACGATCCTCGACCCGGCCGCTTTCGTGCCCGCGTACACGCCGTAGCTCGTCGATCGACTGTAGAATTCAGCCAGATGGGTGTTGATGCCACGCCGCCTGCTCCGGCAGTCGTGATGCCTAGCGTCGCGGAGCCGGACGTCGAGACCCCGCCACGCACTGCATCGACCGGCTTCTTCGCGGAAGGCGGGCTCGGCGCGACTGCATTCCTGCCGAAGACGTCGAAAGACGCAGCGGTCGGGCCCGAGATCTCGCTCCGCATCGGCCGCGATATCTTCTCGTTTCTCTCGCTCGGCATCTACGCTGCGGCGTCGACGCACGAGGCGACCACGCCACCCCCGCCGACGGGCCAGTTCTTCCAGCTCTACCGCGGCGGCGTCGATGGGCGGCTCGGCGGCCGCTTCGAACGCATCGCGCTGTTCCTCGAGGGCGGTGCTGGCGTCGCGATGATCTCGTCGAACGTGCTCGAGGTGGTGAAGATCACCGACCCGGGCGAGCACTTTTCGATCACGTTTCACGCCGGCGCAGGCATCGAGTACCAGCTCGAGAATCGCCACTACGCGGTCGGCCTCGGCGTCGATGGGTTCTTGGTCCCGCAGTTCGCTAACATGAAGGCGATCGACTCGCGCCTGTATCTTCGCTACACGTACGGCGGCGGCTGACCCTAAAAATTCGAGCGCATTCGTGAGGTCGCCCATCAGCGCGCTGGATCGAGCCAGTGTCGTACGCCGTAAGGTCGACAAAGTTCTCTTCGCAAACCTACTGACGTCGCTAACCGGCCACTAGCGCAGCGCGCGCTTGCCGTGGCCGATGAGATCGTAGAGCGCTCGCCGAAACGGGGCCTTCGCATCGAGCATCGCGATCACGGCAGCGGCACCGAGCCGCTGGCGCCACAGGAGCAACACATCGCCTGGTAGCGTCACGCCACCGGCGGCGAGCACGCGCCCCGTGGTCTCCGCGAGGTCACTCGCGTACGCGCTGTTCCAGTGGAACTCACCTTGCGTCGCGAGCGGGGCGACGAGCGCCCGCTCCCAATCGCGGTGCGCGCTGGTCGCGAGCGAATCACTGCGCTTGAGGAGACCCGAGCGCGACAGCGCCATCCGGAAGCGCTCGGCCGCCGCGGCGCCATCCTCGTCGAGCAGCCCCCACCACAGCTCGCGGTCGGCAGCGCGCACGCTCTCGGGCAACTCGAGCGCGCAGCCGAAATCCAAGCACCACACGAGCACGTGACCATCGGCTTTCTGTTCGACGAGAAAATTGCCGGGGTTCGGATCCGCGTTGAGCAAGCGATGCACGAGCGGGCTACCCCAGACCGCTCGATAGATCCCGAGCGCGGCTTGCGCGCGGAGCTCTGCCGGAGCGCCCGCGAGATCGGGGATCGAGCGGCCCGGTGCACGCGTCATCGTGAGCACGCGCGCCGTCGAAAACTCGTCGATCACGCGCGGCACGCGGATCACTGGATCATCGGCCCAGGCGGCGGCGAACCGCGCCTGGCTCACGGCCTCGGCGCGGTAATCGAGCTCGCCGCGCACCGCATCGCCGAGCACGGCGAGGCCGCTCGCATCGAGGGTCTCACCTATCTCCGCACCGGCGAGGCGGCGCATGAAGCCCGCGTCGTCGAGATCCGCACGCAGCGCGTCGGCGATGCCGGGATACTGGACCTTGACGACCACCGAGGTGCCGTCCCGCAGCGTCGCGGCGTGAACCTGACCGAGGGATGCGGCTGCGAGCGGCGTCTGCTCCCAGCTAGCAAACAGCGCCTGAGGCGGCTTGCCGAGATCGGCTTCGATCACGCTGGTGATCGAAGCACCACTGACCGCCGGCGCCTGGCTCCAGAGGTTACCGAGCACCGCACGTGCACCGGCGGTCGCGCCGCGCTTGTTGCCGAGCGAAGCACCCGGATCGTAGGCGGCGAGCTGCGCGACCTTCGCGAGCCCGCCCTTCAACCTACCGGCTTGCGCGGCGAGGACCTTCGCGGCCTCCTCGTCGATCACGCGATCGTCGTCCTCGGAGCTGGTCGGATCCGAGGTCAGCACTTGCTTCGTTCGTGCCCACAACCGCGCGAGCCCGACCTTGCGCTCCGCCCATTTGCGGCCCTGCATACCGTCGTCGCTCATACCCCGGTGGGCTCCTCAGGGTTCACCGGCGTGGCGGGCTCGGCGCCCTCTTCACCGTCGAAGGTCTCGAGACGTCGAGGTCCCGATTCGTCGCTCCAGAACAGCTCGACGCGGTTCTTGCCCATCTTCTTGGCGCGGTACAGTGCGCGATCCGCGCGGCGCACGAGATCGGTACCGTCCAGCGCCTTACTCTCGGGGAAGGCCGCGATCCCGAGCGACACGCTCACGGTTAGCACCTTCGGCGGATCGTCGTCGGTCGTGAGCCGTAGATCCGCGATGCCCTCGCGAATACGCTCGGCGAGGTTGTACGCGCCGACCATCTCGGTGCGCGGCAGTACGACCGCGATCTCTTCGCCGCCATAGCGCGTCGCCGTATCGACGCCGCGCATCTGGGACTTCACCACGGTCGAGATGGCGCGCAGCACACGGTCGCCCACGAGATGCCCGTAGCTGTCGTTCAGCTTCTTGAAATCATCGACGTCCATCATGATCACGGAGAACGCCGTCTTGTAGCGAGCCGAACGTGCGATCTCTTCTTCGATCCGCGCGTCGAAGTAGCGGCGGACGTAGAGGCCGGTCAGGCCATCGACCATCGCGAGCTCGTAGAGATGCGCGTTTTGCAGCGCGGCGGCGATCTGGAGGGCAAGCGCCTCGAGCAACCGCACGCACCCGAGCCCAAATGCCTTGGGGCGCGTCGACTGCACGGCGATCACTCCTTCGACCTCGCCGTACATCACGAGCGGCACGCCGAGCCACGAGCGAATGCCGTGCTCCGCGCCATCGCTCTCGATATCGGCGAGCGTGAGGTCCTCGATCGAGCGCGAGGTGGCGTTCGTCATGACCCACCCCGCGGCCCCCGCCCCCGCGATCATCGCGGTACGAAAGAACTTGTCGGCCTGGCGATCGTAGCTGTCGATCATCAGCTCCGAATCGCGCCCTGCGCGACGGTGAATCAGGGCGACCGCATCGGCGTCGGGGATCGCATTCGAGGTCTCGCGCGCGACCGCTTCGACAAGCTCCTCGACCTGAAGGGACGAGGAGAAACGGCGCGCGGTCGCGTTTAAAATTTCGAGATCGTGCACGCGATCTTCGAGCAACTTGCTCGTGCGCGACAGCCGCGAGAACACGAAGTTGATCAAGAGGTACGTGATCGAGAGCAGCACGAACCCGAGCGGCTGATCCGGATCGTAGAGCAGCACGAGCACGACGCCGATCGGCATCAGCGATGCCTCGGCCGCGATGCCCGGAAGCGCGAGCTCGCGAAGGTAGCCGCGCAGCGAATGACCGAGCAGGCGATGACGGATGCCCTGGATCGTGTAGTGCGAGACCAGCAACACGCCGGCGATCGCGATGACGTGGAGCGCAGCATTCCACGGCGACGGGTGATGCCCGACCAGCTTGTCGGCGCCGAACATCCAGCCGCACGCGACGAGCAAGCCGCCACTCATGCCACCGAAGTAGAGGACGTAGCCGATCTCGGCCCACCAGCCATCGGGATCACGGCGATCACGGCGCACGGCCATCGCGAGCCGCACGCTCGCATCGACGGTCAGCGCGAGCGCGACCAAGGTGCCGGCCTCGATCGTGCCGACGCACAGCGCTGCCGCGACGTAGTACGCGGAATCGAGCGACAGCACGCTCGCACCGACGAGCCGAAATGCGAGCGCACGCGCCGCTAGAATGACCGTGACGAACAAGCCGATCGACAGCGGTCCCGAGGGCACGTCGTGAGGAACGGCGTGGAGTGCCGGTAAGCCGACCACGACGAACCAGCCTAGAATTCCGACGACGATCGTGAGGACGTGACCGGCGGTTCGCGTTTGTGGAGGTGCCGGCGCGGCTCCTTCACTGACGGCACGCTCGACGACGTCACTCGTCATCGAAGGCACCGACGGCACGCTCGGCGCGCGCTCCAATACCGCCCCCGAAACCCTCGATCCCATGGCCGGTATCTACCACCCCGTGGTCGCCGAAAGCGCGAAAGGCTCCGTCACCGAATGGTGAAGGAGCCCTTGAACATGGGTAGATGTGGTTAAAGGTCAGATGATCAAATGTCGATGATCATCACTCCGCGTTCGCTCTCTTCGCGAGGTGGCGTGACCCTCGGCCGGTCGTCTTCACGATACGGCTCGATCGGGAGCTCGATACGAACGCGAGCATCCTCGCGCCGTCGCTCCTCTTCTTTCTTCAGGATCTCTTCGATAATCCAGGGATCCAACATCGGGGACCGCCTTTCCTTTACGGGTCGAGACCAGACACTCATCGAGCTCTACGTAACTACTGCCTCCACCTAGTGCAACCCACGGGCCTTCAGACTCTCCCCCGTACTTCTATTCTAACGCATCGAAATCCCCTCGGCTCCACTTCCTCGAGCAGAAAACGTCACCATTGAATCACCCCACGAGTGGCATGAACCCGGCACTCGTCTGGGGCCAGTGCTCCCACGCGCACGCACACGCATCGTCGACGGAGAATCGCGTGCTAAAGCGAGCTCTTGAGTCAGTTCCCAAGGCCCTGACCTTTTTGCGGTGTGGGGTGACAGTTTTGGCGGAGGTGTCAAAGATCCGGAGTCGCGAAACCAGATCCCAGGGTGCACAGCGACCTACCCGTTACACGGATAACCCTGGCCATTTGAGCTGCTACTCGAGGTCCTTGAGTTTCCAGACGCCGTCTTCCTTTTGGAACTTCACTTCGTACTTCTCGCCGTAGCTCATCCGCGCGTCGTTTCCGCGCTCGACGATCGGCTCGTCGACATTCGCTTCGAGCGTGTTCATCAGGGTCTCCATCTTCTCCACGGAAGCTCCCGTGAACTGCGCCTTCATCTTCGCGGTGTCCATCTTCTCGCGGTACTGGCTCGGCACGAACCGCAGCATGATGTCCCAGCGCTCGAGCCGGAACGCGCGGATGAACGAGCGGAGCGCCGACTTGGGCGAGGTCTGATCATAGAACCCGAGCGGGTTCGTGGAAATCTTCCACTCGCCGCCTTCCTGGACGAGCCGCATCTGGTCGCCGAGGCCGTACTCGAACTCGGCGGAGACTTCGAGGCTGCCGTGCTTGCCGCGCAGCCGTTCGGCGGTCTCGTCGACCTCGCGTGGGTTGTCGCGCATCATCCGCACGTAGTCATCGCGCGAGACCTTGCTGCGAAAGCTCGACGACATCTGATCGTACGACTCGCCGAAATCGTGGTTCTTGAGCGCACGGCCGTACCTGTCGAGCGTGTTTGACGGGCCCGAGGACCTGCCACATGCCGCCACAACCGCGAGAACGAACAGGGCGCGTCGCACGCTAGCGTTATAGCGAAGCCCGGGAGGCCCCGCCACCCTTCGCTCGCACGTCCCGGCCGAAGGTTCGCGTGGCTGCCAGCATGGCAATGATCGCGATGGCGAGGAACCCGAGCGGCACCCACATCGCGGTGGTCAGCGAGCTCTTGTCCGAGATGATGCCGAGCACCCACGACGAGGGTGCCGTGCCGATCAAGTGCATCGTGAAGATCACGAGGCCCTGCGCCGCGGCGGCGTGGGTCGCGGGCGCGACATCGTCGACGCTCACCGCGATCGGCGCGTGATACCAGAACATGAAGAAGAGATTTGCGACGCCCGCGACGTAGAGCGCCGGGCCCGGATCGAGCTGCAGGCACAACAGGCTGAACGGAATTGCGAGCGTCATGCCGAGCGCGATCGTCCACAATCTGCCCGCTTCGGTCTTGGACCGCATCCAGTCCGCGATCCGCGCCCCGGCCACGACGCCGAGCAGCGCACCGACCAGCGCCGTGGACAGCATGTTCGTCGCCGCGGTCGGCGTCATGTGCTTGTCGCGTTCGAGAAAATCGATCAGCCACGCGTTGTAGCCGCCGGCCGCGAATGCCATCGCGGTGGTCGACACCATGATCCAGCGCAGCGTCGGGATGCGCAGCAACACGCGCGCGCTGTCGAAGAACCCGCCGAGCCCTTGCGACAGCGACATCTCGGGCCCCGGCAAGCCGGGATGCTCGGGGATCGAGAGCAACAGGATACCAAGCGCGACCAGCGCGCCGGGAATCGCGATCCACACGACCACCGAGGGAAAGCCCGCGGCCTTGCCGGCGAAGAAGCCGGCGGCACCACCGAACAACAGGCCGAGGTTGAAGATCGCCATCCGGCTCGCCTTGCGCGGGCCATTGTAGAGCTGACCGATGATCGAGTTCGCGATCGGCACGACCGCGGCCGTACCGAGCCCGACCGCGGCGCGCGACAGCACGAGCGTCATCGTGTTCGTGGCAAACACGCCCGCGGCCCCCGAGAGGCTCGCGAAGATCATGCCGACCGCGATCACGCGCCGCCGATCGAAGCGGTCACCGGCCCAGCCGAACACGAGCGTCGCGATCGCGTGTGGCAGCAAGAACGCGGTCGCGAGCAAGCCCAGCTTCGCGTCGTGCAGCGCGAACCGCACGCGCAGATCCTCGTACGTCGCGAACAAGCTGTTACGCGCGGCGTACGCGACGAGGTTTGTCAGCGCGAGTACCGCGAGGATCACGCCCGACCGCGTGCTCCCACTCCCCCGCACGTCGCTCACGGTGCGTTGTCGCCCGTACTGGTGTCTTGAACCTCGAGGTCGTAGGCCGCCTCACCGGTCGCATTCGGATCCGCGCTCTTCACGCAGATCACCGCCTTGGCGTTGGAAGCCACGGTCCCGGTCAGCTTCTCTTCCCCACCCTTCTTCAGCTTGTTCGAGACCTCGATCGATTTGCCATCGACGAACAGCTCGGCCGCGACATCGAAATCACTGGGCGGATTGATCGTCGCGTTGACCGTGCGTGCGGCGGTCGCGGCTGCGAGCCCGAAGCAATCGACATCGCCCGGCGTCCAGCGCGCGTGCACCACGGTGCGATCGTTCGGCACGAGGAACGGTTTGTCGACCGAATCGTTCGGTTCGACCTCGCCATCGGGGACCGGGACCTGCTGCGTGACCTTCACGGTGTACGCGGTCTCGGGGTTCGAACCATTGCCCTTGACCGTCAGGTAGTGAAACGGCGGCGAGCCCTGCGGCACGACTAGCACCAGGCCGCGGACGACGAGCGGAGCTCCGCGAGGAGCCTTGCGCACGATCACGGGGTTCGCGATGCCATCGTCGACCTCGAGCTCGAGCGCGACGCCTTCGACCGCGGAGACCTCGAGCTCGATCGAGTTCTTCGCCGCCAGGGTCTCGACCGAGAGCTTCCACACGTCGACATCACCCGACCATCCGATGAAGCCCGTGCCGCTATCGCCGACGATGAGGTCGTTCGCGGTGCCGCGATCCTCGTCCGGCTCGTGCTCGCCATTCAGCGGAATTGCGACGAGCATGGCGGTGAGCTCGTAGACCGGCGCGATCACGGGCGCGGAGGGCGCGCCCTTCTTCGCGGGCTTTGCCTTGCGCTTCGCGGCGGCCTTGACCACGACGGTGTAACGCCCGGGAACGACGCCGAAGTTTGGCAAGCCCTCTTTGATCCGCGCCCCGCCGCGGGCCGACCGCGCGACCATCGCGCCATTGCTGTCTTCGAGCTCGACGACGAGATCGGCTTCGACCGCGTTGATCATCAGCGACAGTGCGCCGGGCTTGTCGATCTCGAGCTGGTAGTGATCGACATCGGTCTCGGGCTCGATCGTACCGCGCATCGTGCTCTCGAGCGGGAACGGCGTCGCGACATCGTCGCCATCGTTCGGCTCGATCTCGTCGCCCATCGCACCGTTCGCGCGGCCACCAGCATCGGGAAACTGTGGCTGGTTGACAACCTCGACCGGCGCGACGCCGCTCCCGCGCGACGGACGCGGCTTGTCGCCGGATCCATGGCATGCGGTCAGCAGCAGTCCACCGACGAGGATTCTCACCCGAGCTTGCTCCGCTCGGTCATGCCGGCGAGAAACTCCGCCGACGAGACCACCGCGCCGTTGACCTTGCACTCGCCCTTCATCCTGAAGATCTTGCCCTTGCGCAGCGGGATTACCTCGATCACGAGCTGGTCGCCCGGCACCACGGCCTTCCTGAACTTCACCTGATCGATCGCCATGAACACCATCACGTGAGTGGTGGGATCGAACTGGATCGTGCGCGACGCGAGGATGCCGCCGGCCTGCGCCATCGCTTCGATCTGGAGCACGCCCGGCATCACGGGATTGCCGGGAAAGTGGCCCTGGAAGTACGGCTCGTTGAACGAGACGTTCTTGAGCGCGACGACCTTGTCGTCATCGAGCTCGAGCACGCGATCGATCAGCAAGAACGGATAGCGATGCGGGAGCAGCTCGAGGATCCGTTCGAGTTTCATCACCGAAACGTGGGGCGCGTGGGGCGCTTGGGGCGCTTGGGGCGCTTGGGGTTCCATAGCGGAACCGTCTATACCGCGGAACTACTTCATCTGGGCGTTGAGCTGCGGCGTCAGGTCGACTGTCGGATCGGCGTACACCACGGCGTCGTGGTCGAGGATGATGTTGACGCCCTCGGCCTTCGCGATCGCCTCGATCTTCGGACTCGCCTGCTTGAGGAGGTCGCGGATCAGCTTCGAGCGGTCCGTCGAGAGCTCGCGCTCGAGCTTCACGTAGACTTGCTGGAGGTCGACGAACTTCTTTTCGAGCTCGGACCGCTTCGCCTCGAACGCCTCGGGCTTGAGCACGCCCTTCTGCTTGTCGAGATCGGCCGAGGCCGCCTGGAGGTCTTTCTGCTGCTTGTCGAGCTCGGCCTGCTTGGCCTTGCGCGTCTTCTCGAACGCCTCGTTCGCGCGCTTGCCAGCCGGCGTGGTCGACAGTGTGTTCGAGAGATCGATCACACCGATCTTCGGCTGGGCCGGCACGGCACTCTTTGCCAGCCCCATCAGCACGGGGCTGACCATCAGGCCGAAGCCGAAAATACCGAGAGCGAGATAGCGGTTCATGAGCACCTCATACGACGCCTTCCGACGTGCATGGGCGACCGCTTGTTCAAATCTAGAAGAAGTTGCCGATCGTGAACTCGAACACCAGCGGGTCTTCGCCTATCTGCTGGTCGAGGGGGATGCCCCACTCGAATCGGAGCGGGCCGATCGGCGAGATCCAGCGGAAGCCGAAGCCGACCGATTTGCGAATCCCGGAGTACAGCGAGTCCGCACGGAAGCACGGGTCGAACTGGATCGGCACGGCGGAATTCTTGCGCTGGAGACCGCCGCAGTAGCGGGCCTCGAGATTGTAGGCGTTCCCCATGTCGTAGAATACGACGCCCGAGATGCCGACCTTCTTGAACAGCGGGAACTCGATCTCGCTGTTGAAGATGACCTGCATGTTGCCGCCGAGCGGCAGCTGCGCGAGCGCGTTGCCGACATCGCCGGGTTGCTGGGTGAGGAGCTTCGGCCCGAGCGAGAGCGGGGCGTAACCGCGGATGTTGTAGATACCGCCCACGAGGTAGCGCTCGGAGATCGGCACGCCGAGCGGATCGTGCGAGGTGGTGATGCCGACCTCGGCGTTGACGTGGAGATCGAATGGTCCCCACAGCTGCTTGTACTTGCGGAGGAATCCGCCGAGCCGGACGAACTTGTTTTCGGAACCGGTCCATTTGTCGGCGTACTCGGCAAAGACAGAGTCGTACCAACCTTCGGTCGGGAACAGGCGATTGTTTCGCGAGTCCCACGATAGCGAGGCACGAACCGACGAGGTGACACCACCACGGAACAGGTTCGCGACCGATGATGCGGCGATCGGCGAGGTGGTGGCGCCGAGGCTGGCGAACCCGCCCGAGCCCGTCGTGATGCTGACGTCTTCGAGCTTGTACGTGAGGAACGCGCGCGCCTCGTACGAGAGTGGATACCCCCAGGTCAGGGTGCCACCCGTCGCGTTACGCGAGAACGTCGAGGTCGTGTTGCCGAGGTACCGGCTCTGGTTGTAGAGGTCGAATGCGAACGTCCAGTAGGTGTCGAGAAAGTACGGCTCGACGAAGCGCAGCAAGAACAACTGACGGAGCGAGCTGATCTGCGCCTGGAGCGCGAGGGTCTGACCGCGGCCAAACAAGTTGTTCTGGCTGATCTGCGCCTGGGCGATGAAGTTCTCGACCGAGGAGAACCCGGCACCGATCTGGAACGTGCCGGTCGGCCGTTCGGAGACCTCGACGTTGACTTCGACGAATTCGTCGGAGCTGCCGCGCTTGGTCGACACGACGACGTTCTCGAAGAAGCCGAGCGCCATGATGCGCCTCTTGGAGACTTCGAGGTTCGTGTTGTTGAACAGCTCGCCTTCGGAGATCTTCATCTCGCGACGGATCACCTTGTCGCGAGTCTTCGAGTTACCGCGGACGTTGATGCGCTCGAAGTAGGCGCGCTTACCGCGAGCGACTTCGAAGGTCAGGCTGATCTGCCTCTTCTCGAGGTCGACCTTGGTGAGTGGCAGGACGTTCGCGTACGCGTAGCCCTGATCTTGGTAGTAGTTCGAGAGCGACTCGCGATCCTCCGCGATCAGCGTGCGCGAGAACTTCATGCCCGGGCGCATGCGGATGCGCTCGAGGTTCTTCTGCGTGGTACCGATCAGGTCGCCCTTGAAGCTGGCCGAACCGATCGTGAAGACGGGGCCTTCGTCGACGGGGATCGACAGGTACATGTACTGCTTGTCGCGCGACAGCCGGAGCTGCGGCGTGCCGACCTTGACGTTCGCGTAGCCGCGGTCCCAGTAGTGCGCGCTGACGAGTAGCAGATCGCGCTCGAACGCTTCTTGCGAGTAGGTGCCGCTGTCGTTGAGGAACGACAGCGCATCGGCACGACGAGTCGAGATCGCGTTTCGCAGCTCGTCATCGGAGATGCTGTTGTTGCCGATGAACTGGACCTCGCGGATTTTGACCTTGGCCTTCTCGTCGATCTTGAACCAGACATCGACCTCGGCCTCGTTGATCGCTTTGACTTCCCAGTCGACGGTGGCGAGGGAGTAGCCCTTCTGAACGTAGACATCCGCGATCTTGTCGCGATTCTTCTTGACCTTGCTGATGTCGACGATGGTGTCGAGCTCGAGGTCGATCACTTCGTTGATCTTCGAGAGTTCGAGCTCGCTATTACCAGCGATCAGGACCTTGCGAATCGACGGCTTCTCCTTGACCGCGAACGTCAGCGTGAGGCCGCCTGACGTACCGACTTCGGCTTCGACATCGATGTCGGCGAAGAAGCCCATCTTCCACATCGTCCGGAGGTCTTCACGCAGCTTCGTCGGGTCGAGCGCGGTGCCCGCCTTCGAGAGCAGCTGGACGCGGATCGCGTCGTCTTCGACTTTGCGGTTGCCGCGGAACTGGATGCGCTCGATCGTACGGCCCTGCCACTGCACCGCGCCGACCGGTGGCACGGGTGATGTCGAGCCGGATCCCGCACCATCGGCCGGCTCTGCCGGAGCAGGCGTAGAAGGTATCGGAGCCGGAGCCGGAGCCGGAGCCGGAGCCGGTGTCTGCGCGAGCGCGATGCGCGCACTCGTGCCGAGCATCATCAAGGCGAAGGTCAGCGCGAACGACCGAGCGTGAAGCTTCACGAAACCACTCCCTCGGCGTCATCATTTGCAACTGCTGCGGGTGCAGCATCGGTAGGCTCGCTCGTCGGCGCGGTCGCGCCGACCGGTGCCAGCTTACCTGGCGAGCGATACGCGTCTTGTTGTTCTTCGACCAAGCGACCACCATCGACCATGCGCATGCGCCGCGGCATCAAGTTCGCGAGCTCCGGGTTGTGTGTGACGACGAGCAGCGTCGAGCCGAACTCTTGATTGAGCTCGAGAAACAGCTGATGAATCGCCTCACCAGTCGCGCGATCCAGGTTACCGGTCGGCTCGTCGGCGAGCAGCAATGCCGGTTTGAGAACGAGTGCGCGCGCGAGCGCGACGCGTTGTTGCTCGCCGCCGGAGAGCTCGCTCGGCCGGTGGGTCAAGCGGTGGCCGAGGCCGACGCGCCCGAGGATGTCTCTCGCATCCGAGCGTGCACGCGTCAGCGGCATGCCCTGGATCAAGCCCGGCATCATGACGTTCTCGAGCGCGCTGAACTCGGGCAGCAGGTGATGGAACTGGAAGACGAAGCCGATGCGACGATTGCGGAACTCCGCAAGTCGCGACGGGCTCATCCGCGTGAGCTCTTCGTTGTTGAACGTGATCGTGCCGGCGCTCGGTAGATCGAGCGTGCCCAGGATCTGGAGCAGCGTGGACTTGCCGACTCCCGACGCTCCGACGACGGCGACCATGTCGCCAGCCACGAGCTCGACGTTGACGTCGGTCAACACGGGCAGCGCGACGCCGCCGTGCATGTAGACCTTCGAGAGGTTCTTAACGACGACGTTAGCGCCGCTTCGGCCGCCGGTGTTTTGCGCGTCGCTCAAGGGAATCTCTAACGAGCGCGGGACCTTACTTATGGCTCCGGCAGGTGTCAACGCGCGATGAGACCTATGCAGGGCGCGAAAAGGTTGCTCGCAACTTCGGCGAGATCGTTGTTCAAGCGCGACGTTCGGGCGACCGTTGTGAGGTCGGTTCGAACCATGCCGGGCCTTGCCTGGGGTGCCGAACTGCCCCGCGCCACCCCGCAGACGCTGTTAATGGCGCATCCCGGTCGCCGGGCGCACGCGCGACCCCAGGAACGCGGGATAGAACGTCGCGATGATCGAGATCACGACACCGGCGAGGAACGTCATGCCGACGCTGCCGTAGTCGACGTTCACCGGCAGCTTGTCGATGTAGTAGACGTCGGGGTTGAGCGGAATCCCGACGCGTTTGCCGATGTAGCAAAACGCCAGGCCGGTCGCGACGCCGAGCGTGGTGCCGATCAGCCCGATCAAGAGGCCCTGGATCGCGAATAAACCCATGATGCCTTCGTCACTCGCGCCGAGGGTCTTGAGAAGCGCGATCTCGCGCTGCTTCTCGACCACGACCATGATCAGGTTACCGATGATCGAGAACGACGCGACGATGATCACGATCCCGAGCACGAGAAACATCGCGATCTTCTCGAGCTTCAACGCCGAGAACAGCGAGCGATTGAGCTCCTTCCAGTCGACGACGCGATACTTCGGGCCGAGCGTGTCGCTCAGCTTCTTGACGTAGCGGTCGGTGTCATCCGGGCTGCCGATCCGGACCTCGATGCCATCGATCGCGTCGCCGCGATCGAGGAACTCGTCGAGCGAATCGAGCGACACGTAGACGAACTTGAGATCGTACTCGTACATCCCGGTGAAGAAGATACCGGCGATCCGGTAGTCGCGATTGAATGGAATCGGGGTACCGGTCGCATCGGGGTTCGATGGATCGGAGAGCGGTGACACGAGCCGGGTCTCTTGACCGACGTAGAGGTGCATCTGCTTGACGAGCTCGCGGCCGACGAGGACGCCGGGCAACGATTCGGTGCGTTTGACGACCGCTGGTGCTTCGGTCGGGAGATCGAGCACGCGGATCTCGGGGTCGATGGTGTCGGTTTTCGCGCGTGGCTTCGAGTAGTCGATTGGAGGTGCGTCGCTCGTGACGAGCTCCGGCGGCGGCGGATCGACGGAGTCGTCCCGTACGAGGTACGGGTTGTCTGCATCGCTGCCGAGGTCGTCGACCACCTTCGGCGCGATGCCGGTCGCCATCTTCGTCAAATCCGAGCCCACTCCCGCATCCGCAGGGCCGTCCTTCGGCTTCGAGAAATCGATCGGATCACCCGACGAGGGCAAGCCTGCGGGCGGAGGGTCCACGACAGCGCCACGGCCGGCCGGCTTCACCTTGAGGTCGAGGTCGCCCACGTGCTTGGCCTCGAGGTCGTCCATCGCGTGCTTGTCCTCGAGATCGTGGACGAGGTCCGTGACCTTGCCGACCGTCTTCGGATCGATACCCTTGATGATGACGTTGAGACCGTTGTTGTTCGAGGCGATCACGACCTCGCTCACCGCATACGGCGTCGCGGCGACGATACCCGGCATCTTCAAGACTTGGTCGTAGATCGTGTGCCAGTCGTTGAAATCTCCCTCTTCGCGGGTGATCTGGATATGCGCGTTCGAGCCGAGGATCTTCTGGCGCAGGTCGCTCTCGAACCCACTCATCACGGCGAGCACGCACACGAGCGCGGCGGTCCCGATCCACACGCCACCGATCGGCACCGTCGTGAAGAAGGTGAACGTGCCGCGCAAGAACCCGAAGAACAGCGCGAGCACCGCGAGGACCGCGCCGGCGGCCCCCACCACGACGATCGCCACCGGGAACCACGGCGGGATGCCTGCCTCGATGGTGAAGTGGATCAGGATGCGATGGAGCGCGAGCTCGAACACGCCGTACGCGATGCCGATCAGCGCGAGCCCGATGACGAAGGTGTAGAGCGCCGGGCGCACGTGGATCAGCACGCGCACCACGATCATGATCACGAGCGCGAGCTCGAGCGCGCGGTTCGCGTCGAACACCGGGTCCTTCAAGCTGAGGTGATCAAAGCCCGAGCCGTAGAGGAGTTGAACGACCACGCGGAGGACGACGATCGCGACGAGCGAGTAGACCGTGACCTTCGAGACCTTCGGCTTGGCGACGAGCAGATAGCGCTGCGCGACGAAGCCCTTGTACCCACCGACCGCGATCAATAGCCGACCGATCAACCCGACATCGAAGAACGTCGCGACCTGACCGCCTTCGCCGCGGAGTGCCTGGTTCGCAGCGTCGAGCCGGAACATCCCGCGGACGACCAGCCCGAGCCCGGCGCCGGCGCCGCCGAACAGATACAGCACCGAGCTCGACGAGCTGTACGTCGCGGCAATCAATGTTGCCGCGATGCTCGCGATGGCGAGGAACGCGCCGAGCCCGATCTGCAGCTTCGCGATCCGGCGATGGACGCTCGCGTTCTTCACGCTACTCCGGCCTCATCAGCGGGAACAGGATAACGTCGCGGATCGAATCCTGCCCCGTGAGCAGCATCGCGAGGCGATCGATTCCGATGCCCTCGCCTGCCGTCGGCGGCATCCCGATCTCGAGCGCGCGGCAGTAATCTTCGTCGTAGTCCATGGTCTCGGCGGCGCCGCCAGCCTTCGCATCTTGTTGCGCCTGGAACCGCGCGCGCTGATCGTCGGGATCGTTGAGCTCGGAGAATCCGTTCGCGATTTCTTTGCCGCATACGAACAGCTCGAAGCGATCGCAGAACGCGGGATCCTTGTCGTTGCGCCGGGCGAGGGGCGACACCGCGAGCGGGAACTGCGTGAGGAACGTCGGCTGGATAAGCTTGTCCTCGGCGACCGCCTCGAACAGGAGGTATCCGATGTGCCCCGCGCGAATGCGCCGCTCCATCGCATCGGGATAGCGCTCTACCAGGCGCTGCGCCACCGCGATCGGATCGGCCTTGAGCGCGCGCGCAGAATCTTCCTGTGCCTCGTCGTGGGTGAAACCTTCGCGGAGCACGCGCACGATGTCGTTCGGGTTGACCTTGTGCGCGAGCGCGATCCTCGCGGCGACCACCGGATCCGAGAACACCTCCTCGGCCTCGGCGATGCCGCCGAGCGTGCGCACGGCCTCGAGGACGGTCAACCGCTGCCACGGGGCCGCGAGCTCGACGTCCTTGCCATCCCAGGTGACCTTCGTCCCACCGTTGATCTGCTGGGCGAGCGCCGCGACGAGCTGCTCGGTCAGATCCATGAGGTCGGTGTACGTGGCGTAGGCCTGGTAAAATTCGAGCATCGTGAATTCGGGGTTGTGACGACGAGACAACCCTTCGTTGCGGAAGTTGCGGTTGATCTCGTAGACCCGATCAAATCCGCCCACGACCAGGCGCTTGAGATAGAGCTCCGGCGCGATCCGCATGAACAGCTTCATGTCGAGCGCGTTGTGATGCGTGACGAACGGCCGCGCCGCGGCACCGCCGATGATCGGATGCATCATCGGGGTCTCGACCTCGAGGAAGCGGCGTTCGTCGAGGAACCGCCGGATGCCGCTCACGATCTGCGAGCGCTTGCGGAACACCGTGCGGACAACCGGATCGATCGCGAGATCGACGTAGCGCTGGCGATAGCGCGCCTCGACATCCGAGAGGCCATGCCACTTGTCGGGTAGCGGGCGGATCGACTTGGTGACGATCCACAGCCGCTTCGTCAAAATCGAGAGCTCGCCGGTGCGCGTCCAGAATGCGGGGCCTTCGGCAACGACTTGATCGCCGGCGTCGAGGTTTGCCAGCACGGTCGTGAAGTCGTCCGGATCGAGGTGATCGACGTTCAAGAACAGCTGGAGGTCACCCGTGGTATCGCGGATCGGCGCGAACACGGTCTTGCCCATGCCGCGCTTCACCATCACGCGGCCACCGACGCGCAGCGTGTCGCCATCGATCGGGTGCATACCACCGCCTGCAGGCTTGGCCGCGCCCGGCTCGGGCTTCTCTTTGGGTTCCGGGGGAGGCGGCTTGGTGCTCTCGTAGCGCGCGCGAACCTCGACGAGCGTCATCGCGGGGCCGATGTCGTTGCGATACGGATCGGAGCCGGCTGCGCGCAGCGCTTGGCCCTTCTCGCGACGCTCCTGCATGATGCGATCGAGCGTCTTCTCGGGAGGTTGTCCGGCTGCGGGTCCGGGCGGCGTTGCCATGGCGGCGCACCGTATCATTTTGGTGGTATCACGCAGCCATGTTCCGGCTGGTCGTTTGCGCCTTTGTCCTCGGAACCGCGTGCAAAGGCGATCACCCGCCACCCGCACCGGCGCCGACCACCGGACCTCCGGGTCTGACCGGTTCCGGGGTTGCGGATCCGTGCGCGAAGGCCACCCAGGAAGGACCGCTCGCGTGGATCGCAGACGACTATCCGAACGCGGTCGCATGCGCGACGAAGCGCCACGTCCCGCTCGTCCTGGATCTGTGGGCGCCGTGGTGCCACACGTGCCTGTCGATGCAGACGACGGTGCTCGTGGATCCCTCGTTCGCGGCCGACAACGCTCGCTTCGTGTTCGCCAAGCTCGACACCGATCGTCCGGAGGCGGCCGGGCCGATGGAGAAGCTCGCGATCTCTTCGTGGCCGACGTTCTACGTGATCGGTAACGATGGCGCCGTGCTCGCGCGGTTCGTCGGTGCGGCGAGCCTCGCGCAGTTTCACGAGCTCCTGGATGCCGGCCTCGCTGCGACCACGGGCGGCGCCGACGCAGCGAGCGCGCACCTCCTGAGCGCGGAGCGTGCGCTCGCGGTGAAGGATCTCGCGACCGCCGATACCGAGCTCACCGCCGGTCTCGCCGCCGCACCGGCAACGTGGCCGCGCCGCCCAGCGCTGCTCGGCTCGCTCGTGCTCACCAAGCTCAAGCAATCGAACTACGCGGCGTGCATGGACGTCACCATGAAGTATCTCGATCAGCTCGGCGATGCCGCGGTGACGAGCGACTTTCTCGTCACCGGCACGACCTGCGCTGATGCGGATCACCGACCGGAGCCCTCGGCGCAAGCGGCGGTCAAGGCGCTCCGCGAAGCCGCGATCGTGAGATGGCAGCGCCTGCTCGACGAGAGCAAGCTTCTCTCGGTCGACGATCGCAGCGACGCGATGGCGAGCCTACGCGAGACCACCGCGAAGCTCGGCGACAAAGCGGGGGCCAAGACGATCGCGCTCGCGCAGCGCGACCTGCTCGATGACGCCGCCGCGAAGGCGCCCACGCCGCTCGCCGCGATGACCTACAACTGGCCGCGCGCCGAGGTCTACACGTACCTGAACGTGCCACTCGAGCTCGTGCCCGCGCTCGAGAAATCGGCAGCCGATCTGCCAAAGGATTACGATCCGCGCGCGCGTCTCGGGTGGATCTATCTCCAGGCGAAGGACTATCCGAACGCGGCGAAGTGGACCGATCAAGCGCTCGCGCTGGTCTACGGTCCGCGCAAGGGTCGCGTGCTCGCGCTGCGCGCCGACATCGCGGCCGCGCAGCACGATCGTGCGACCGAGGTGAAGCTCCGCGAACAAGCGGTCGCGCTGTTCGAGAGCCTACCCAAAGGCCAGCAGTCGCCGGAGGCGCTGGAGAAGGCGCGTGCGGCGCTCGACACGGCACACGAAGCTCCGGCGGGTTCGGCGTCGGGTTCTGCGACCCGCTGAGCCCCGACGCCGGCACAGCGGCGGATTGCCGGTTCGCCCGGCCGAACCGCGCGCTACTCGTGGCGCAGAGGTTCGAGCTCACGACCGACCTCACCGGCACGAAGGAATAGCGACCGTTGCAGACCCGGTTATCCTCGGGTCATGCGTAGCCGGCTCGCTCTAGGTTTATCCTTGCTCGGTTTCGGCGCGAGCTGCGCGAGCTCGCTCGACTACATGGCCGCGAAGCCGACGTTCTGCGCGGAGTCGGGCTGCGAGACCGTCCGCGCCTCCGCGTGGGCGCACCCGCTCGGCATTCCCATGCCGTTTTTCGGGCTCGTGTTCTTCGCGGTGATGGTCGCACTCGCGTTCGTGCCTCGCCCGCGCCTCCGCATGGTGCTCGCGCTAGGAGGTGGCGCGTGGGCGCTCGCGCTGATCGCGCTGCAAGCGTTCGTGATCGGTGCGTGGTGCAAGCTCTGCATGATCGTCGATCCGATCACGATCCTGCTCGCGATCACGGTCGTCGCCGGGGCGAAGACCGTGAAGCCGTCGTGGCGCGTCGGCGCGCTCGCCGTGCCCGCGATCGCTGCGCTGCCGATCGTGTTTGCGGTGATCGGGCATGGCTCGCCGCTGCCGGCTGTCGCGGTCGCGCCCACCACGGCCGATCCGATCGCGCGCGAGCAGCGTCTCGGGGTCGCGACCGTCGTCGATTTCGTCGACTTCGAGTGCCCGTTCTGCCGCCGCTTCGCACCGACGGTCGATGCCGCGATCGCGAGCGTGAAGGTACCCGTGCGACTCGTTCGCAAGATGACCCCGCTCAAGATCCATCCGCACGCGATGACCGCGGCGATTGCGTGGTGCTGCGCCGACGCGCAAGGTAAGGGTGAGGAGATGGCCAAGGCGCTGTTCGCCGCGCCCGTCGATTCGCTCACGCCTGAGGGCTGCGGAAAGATCGCGGTCGAGGTTGGCTGCGATCTCGAGAAGTATCGCAGGACGCTCGCCGACCCTGCGACGCGCGAACGCATCAAGCGCGACGCGGCCGATGCGAAGGCTGCCGGCGTGCGTGGCCTACCGACGATCTTTATCGGGATGCAAGGCATGGGCGGCTCCGACTACGATCAGGCGACGCTCGCGGCTGCGATCACGCGCGCGATTTGAAGTAGTCGGCGAACTCGGCCATCAGCTGCGGCTACGACTCTGGGCCGGGATACTGGCCACAGCTGTGCTTCGCGGGCGTCGTGGCTTGGTGAACAACCAGCTCTCGCCGCTTTCCACGGCAAGTTCCACTCGGCCATGCCGAAGTTCAAGCGCAGATCGCTAGTTCGCGCGCGCGTTCGCCGCCTGGAGCAGGTGCGTCCGAATGAGCTCGTCGAGGTCGCCATCGAGGACGCCGTCGACATCCGAGGTCTTGAGATCGGTGCGGTGGTCCGCGACCTGCTGGTACGGGAACAGCACGTAGCTGCGGATCTGGGAGCCCCACTCGATCTTGAGGCGGGCGCGCGCATCTTCGTGCGCCTTCGCTTCGCGCTTCGCGAGCTCGAAGTCGTAGATCTTTGCGCGCAGCATCTTCATCGCCCTGGCTTTGTTCGAGTGCTGGCTGCGCTCGTTCTGGCACTGGACGATGATGCCGGTCGGCATGTGCGTGATACGCACCGCCGAGTCGGTCTTGTTGACGTGCTGACCACCGGCACCACCGGCGCGGTAGGTATCGATCCTGAGATCGACATCGTTGATCTCGACCACGATGTCGTCGTCGATATCGGCGGTCACGGTGACCGCGGCGAACGAGGTCTGGCGCCGGCCGTTCGCATCGAACGGCGATACGCGCACGAGGCGATGCACGCCGTTCTCGGCCTTCAACAGGCCGTACGCGTAGTCACCCGCGACGGTGAACGCGGCGCTCTTGATGCCGGCTTCTTCGGCGAAGGTCTCCTCGAGGACCTCGACCTTCCAGCCTTTGCGCTCGCAATACCGGATCAGCATGCGCATCAGCATCATCGCCCAGTCGCTCGCATCGACGCCGCCGGCACCCGCGGTGATCTGGATGATCGCGCCGCCCGGATCGAGCTCGCCCGAGAGCATGCGCTTGAACTCGAGCTCGTCGAGCGAACGCTGCACGCCCGCGGTCGCGGTCGCGGCCTCCTTTGCGGAGTCCTCGTCGGACGCTTCTTCGGCGAGCTCGAGCAACACCTCGGCATCCGAGATCGCGCGGACCTGCGAATCCCAACCGGTCACGATCTGCTCGAGCTGCTTCTTGTCGCGCAGCAGCGTCTGCGCCTTCTTCTGGTCATCCCAGAAGCTCGGCTTCGCCGCGATCGAGTCGAGCTCTTCGATCTTTAGCCGTTTATGTTCGACGTCAAAGCAACCTCCGGAGCTCGTCCACCTTCGCGGAGAGTTCCTTCAACTGCCTGCGAACCGCGCCGGTATCGGTGCCTTCGATCGCCATACCCGAGCCTTCTACCGCGCCTGCGCGCGGCCGGCTACCGCGCGCGACGAAGCTGTACGAGGTCGGCGCCGGGGCCGAGGGCGACCGGGTACTTACCCGTGAAGCAGGCCGAGCAGTAGCCTGCGCCGTGCCCGTCGGTGTCGAGCGCCTGCATCATGCCCTCGTGGGAAAGATACTGGAGCGTGTCGCTCGTGACGTACTTGTTGATCTCTTCGATCGTGTGTGACGAAGCAACGAGCTCCGAACGGGTCGGCGTGTCGATCCCGTAGAAGCACGGATTCGTCGTCGGTGGCGCGCTGATCCGGAGGTGGACCTCCTTGGCACCGGCATCGCGCAGCATCTTGACGATCTTGCGTGAGGTCGTGCCGCGCACGAGCGAATCATCGACGACGACGATCCGCTTGCCATCGACGATCGAGCGGACCGGCGAAAGCTTCAAGCGCACGCCGAAGTGGCGGATCGAATCCTGCGGCTCGATGAACGTGCGGCCGACGTAGTGCGACCGGATGAGGCCCATCTCGAACGGGATGCCGCTCTGCTTGGAGTAGCCGACCGCGGCCGGCACGCCCGAGTCGGGCACCGGAATCACGGCATCGGCATCGATCGGCGCTTCGATCGCGAGGCGCTTGCCGAACTTCTCGCGCGCGCTGTAGACGCTCTTACCGTTCACGACCGAATCGGGGCGCGCGAAGTACACGTGCTCGAACACGCAGAACGTCGGCAGAGCCGCCTCGCCCGGTACGCGATGCGAAGACATTCCGCCCTTCTCGATCACGACGATCTCGCCCGGCTCGAGCTCGCGAATCGCATCGCCTTCGACGAGATCGAACGACGAGGTCTCGGACGACAGCACGTACGAATCCTTGAGCCGGCCCATCACGAGCGGGCGAAAGCCATTCGGATCGCGCGCGCCGATCATCTTGCCGTCACTCGTGAGGAGGACCAGCGAGTACGCACCGCGCACGCGGCGCAGGGCGGATTGCAGCTTGCCGAGTACGTCGGTCTCGCGCGCCTTCGCCATCAGGTGGACGATGACTTCGGTGTCGCTCGAAGTCTGGAAGATCGAGCCCTGCGCCTCGAGCTCGAGGCGCAGCTCGGTCGCATTGACGATGTTGCCGTTGTGGCCGATCGAGATCGCGCCGCCGGAGTATTCGAACAGGAACGGCTGGGCGTTGCGCAGCTCGGAGCTGCCGGCAGTGGAGTAGCGAACATGGCCCACCGCGGACTTGCCCGGCAGCTTGGCCAGGGTCTCGCGGTTAAATAAGTCCGAGACGAGACCCATTCCGACGTGCCTGCGCATGCGGCCGTCGTCCAACGCTACCAGCCCCGCCGACTCCTGGCCGCGATGCTGGAGGGCGTGCATGCCCAAGTACGCGATGTTGGCCGCTTCGTCGTGGCCGTGGATGCCGAACACACCGCACATGGCTGCCTACTACCATGACCCGGCATGGCAGGCGCGCGTGTTCGTCTACCAAACTTGTGAAATCCCGAGACTTGCCGTACCTTTTTCGGGAACGTGCCGCGACTACTCTGGCGCGATGCACAGGGCATCGAAGGCTCCCTCGACCTGACCTCGGCAGAGATCCGGGTCGGTCGTGCGATGGATTGTGCCATTCGCACGGACGACGCGATGGTCTCGCGCCATCACTCCCGGATTTATTGGGGTGGTGGCGGCTACGTACTCGAGGATTTGTCCTCGGCGAACGGGGTCTACTTCCAAGAACAACGCGTGCAGAACCACATGTTCAAGCACGGTGATGCGGTGCGCTGCGGCAGCCTGTGGCTGCGGTTTGTCGACACGAATCAGATCGCTGCGGCGGGTGGCTCGGTCTCTTCGCCCCCCGCGGTCGGTGACCACCCGATGATGCAGCACCCCGGCATGGGGGCGGTCCCGACCTCGGGCCCAACCGGACATGTCGCCATGCAGGCTGGCAACCCCTTGCCAGCGATCCCGGCCCAGGGCAACGCGTTGGCTGCGCTCGGGATCGCGCAGAGCCACGAGTCCGACGCCGAGATTCGCGTCCTGCGTCGGCGCGTCGAGCAGCTCCAGACCGAGCTCCGCGTCTATCGCGCGCAGAAGTTCAACGCCGAGAACGCGCGCCGCATGGAGGATCTCGAGAACGACCTCTCCATGATGGAGATCGAGCGCGACAATCTGAAGAACCGCCTCGACAAGGCCGATCGAGCGCTGGCGACCGAGGCCGGCAGCGCGAAGGTAAAGCGCGCGCTCGAGATCGCAGCCCTCACGTCCGAGACTTCTGCCTCGCTCAACGATCTGCTCTCGTCGCTCCGCATCGAGGTGATGGCGGCCGAGGGCGAGTTCGAGCAGTACGCGCACAATATTCCGCGCGCGAGCTTCGAGCTGATCCGCCAGTCGATGAAGGACGCCGCGTCGCACTGCGATGAAGCGCGCGAGCTGCTTCGTAAGCTCCGCGAAATCGCCGATTGACCGCCCCCGAACCGCGGTAGCCGCTGTACGACGCCGCGTACAAGAACTCGGACATGGCCTAAAGCCGTTTGATTCCGCGATCTTGTCATACCTCAATTGTATAATAACGATTACAACTTATCGACATTTGGTCGCGGCCGATTACAATTACGATATGGTGGACGCAGTTCGGTCGACTCGCCGCACCCGGGCCCTCACGCGACGCCGTCGCGATGACCTCTTTGTCGGAGTGACGGCGCTGCTCGGTTCGATGCTCGCCCTGCCGCTCACCAACTCCAACTGGAACGGCCCCGAGGTCGCCGCGACGCTTGCCGTCGCCGCTACGTGCCTGCTCTCGGGTCAGCGCTGGGCGATCGCCTTGATCGCCTTCAGCGAGCTCCTGCTCGCTCCCACACTCGTGGTCGGAGCATTCAGCGGCGCGCTCGCGCTGTACCCCGGGCGCCTCGTCGCGTTCGCGGCGCTGCTGATGCTCGTGCCCGGGTTATGCCAGATGCGCCGGGCGGCATCCGCACTCGTGCTGCTGATCGGCATCGAGCGCACGCAGCATCGCGTCCGTCGCGTGCACGCCGCCGTGATCGCGCTCGGCGCGGTCGTGATCGCGCTGCCGTTGATCTAGTCGACCCAGACGCGCGCGTTGCGGAACATGCGCATCCACGGGCTGTCCTCGCCCCACTCGCGCGGGTGCCACGACAACTGCACCGTGCGAAACACGCGCTCGGGATGCGGCATGATCGCGGTGATCCTGCCGTCAGGCGAGGTGATCGCGGCGATGCCGCGCGGTGAGCCGTTCGGATTGATCGGGTAGGTCTCGGCCACGAGCCCGCGACCATCGACGAACCGAGCCGCGACGAGGCGCTGGCTCTCGAGCTGGGCGAGCTTCTCCGTCGTGAGCTCGGCCCTGCCCTCGCCGTGCGAGGTCGCGATCGGGATCCACGAGCCGGTCATGCCGCGGAAGAACAACGACGGGCTGTCGTCGATCTTGATCATGACCTCGCGCGCCTCGAACCGCTCGCTGCGATTGCGCACGAACCGTGGCCACGAGGGCTGGAGCGCCGGCATCAGCTCGGGGGCGAGCTCCGCGATCATCTGGCAGCCATTGCAGACCCCGAGCACGAACGTATCGGTGCGCGCGACGAGGGCCTGCACGGCATCGCGCGCGCGGGTGTTGTAGCGGAAGGTCGAGGCCCACCCGCGACCCGCGCCGAGCACGTCGCCGAACGAGAAGCCGCCGCAGGCGACGATGCCGCGCATGTCGCTGAGGTCGGTGCGTCCTTCGACGAGGTCGGTCATGTGGACATCGACCGCATCGAACCCGGCGCGCGTGAACGCGGCGGCCATCTCGATCTGACCGTTGACGCCCTGCTCGCGCAGGATCGCGACGCGAGGCCGCACGTGCATGACCAGATTCGCGGAGATGTCGTCGGTGGGATCGAACGTGAGGTGAGCAGCGAGGCCGATCGCGCCTGCATCGACCCGCGAATCGTGCTCCTCGTCAGCGCACGATGGATCATCGCGCCTGCGCGCCATCTCGTGCGTGACGTGCGACCAGCGATCGCGCAGCGAGACGCGTGTTGCATCGAGGATGCGGCGCGAGGCGTGCGTGATGCGAATCCGATCGGTCGGGACGGCGCGACCGATCGTGTGCACGTTCGCGCCGATCCGCGCGAGCACGGCATGGACGTGTGCGAGATCAGCGACCGCGACCTCGACGACGGCGCCGAGCTCTTCGGCGAACAGCGCGCTGAACTGATCGACGTGGACGGTCGAGGTATCGATCTCGAGGCCGAGGCCCGAACAGAACGACATCTCGAGCAGCGTGGTGACGAGACCTCCGTCGGAGACATCGTGATACGCGGAGAGCTTGCGCTCGGAGACGAGCTGCTGGATTGCCTCATAGAAGCGATGGAGCCGCTTCGGATCGTCGAGATCGGGCGCGACGTCGCCGAGCTGACTGAACACTTGCGCGAGGCAGCTCCCGCCGAGTCGCGCCGCGCCATTCGCGAGATCGATCAGCAGCAGCTCGCGCTCGCCACCGCGCAACTCGGGCGTCACCGCGAGGCGCACATCGTTGCACGGGCCAAATGCGGTGACCACGAGCGTGACTGGCGAGACGACGACGCGAATGTCGTCGGCATTTTCGGGACTCGGCCACACGGTGCGCATCGACATCGAGTCTTTACCGACCGGGATCGCGAGCCCGAGCGCGACCGCGGTCTTGCTGCACGCTTCGACCGCGACATAGAGCGCGGCGTCTTCACCTGGGTGACCAGCGGCCGCCATCCAGTTGCACGACAGCTTGATCCGTCCGAGCGGACCGATCGGCGCGGCCGCGAGGTTCGTTACCGCTTCGCCGATCGCCAGGCGCGAGGCCGCGGCGGGATCGAGGAGCGCGACCGGCGGGCGCTCGCCGATGCTCATCACTTCGCCTGCGGTGGTGTCGAAGCCCGCGGTGGTGAGCGCGCAATCGGCGACCGGGACCTGGAACGGACCGATCATCGGATCCCGCGCGACGAGCCCACCGACGGTACGGTCGCCGATCGTGACGAGGAAGGATTTGTCGGCGACGGTCGGCGAGCCGATCACGCGATCGACAGCTTCGGCGAACGTGGCGCCGCCGAGCTCGAGTGCGAACCGCGGCGTGGTCATCGGCTCGGCGCGACGCACCATGCGCGGCGGCTTGCCGAGGAACAGATCGAGCGGGATGTCGACGGCCGCCGGACCTTCGCCATCCGCGAGTAGGAGATGGCCTTCTGCGGTCGCGGTGCCTAGCTGCGCCCACGGCGCTCGTTCGCGCGCACACAATGCGGCGAACTCGGGCACGCGCGCTTGCTCGATCGCGAGCACGTAGCGCTCTTGCGCTTCGTTACACCACAGCTCCAGCGGCGAGAGGCCAGCCTCGCCGGTCGGAATCGCGCGGAGGTCGAGCTTCGCGCCGAGGCCCGCGTCGTGGACAAGCTCGGGCAGCGCGTTCGAGAGCCCGCCCGCACCACAATCGTGGATCGAGAGGATCGGATTGGTATCGCCCTGCGCCCAGCAGCGATCGATTACTTCCTGGCAGCGGCGTTCGATCTCGGCGTTGTCGCGCTGGACCGAGGCGAAATCGAGATCCTCGTGCGAGGTGCCTTGCGCGACCGAGCTCGCGGCACCGCCGCCCAAGCCGATCAGGAATGCCGGACCACCGAGGACGATCAGCGCAGCGCCGGCGGGCACCGGCGCCTTCGCGACGTGAGCACCGCGGATCGCACCGATGCCGCCCGCGAGCATCACGGGCTTGTGATAGCCGCGCACCGCGCCGTGGCCATCGGCTTCGGACGCGTACTCGAACGTCCGGAAATAGCCGAGGATCGCCGGGCGACCGAACTCGTTGTTGAACGCGGCACCGCCGAGCGGGCCCTGGAGCATGATGTCGAGTGCGGTCGCGATCCGTGCCGGCGATCCGACCCATTCGTCGGCAGGCGCTTCCCACGGCTCGAGCAGCCCCGGCAGTCGCAGATCCGAGACCACGAAGCCGATCAGGCCGGCCTTCGGCTTGCCACCGCGACCGGTCGCACCTTCATCGCGGATCTCGCCACCGGAACCGGTCGCGGCGCCGGCGAACGGCGAGATCGCGGTCGGATGGTTGTGGGTCTCGACCTTGCCGAGGATGTGCGAGACCTCGTGATGCCCGCGATACACGCCATCGGGATCGGGGAAGAACCGCTCGGCGGGCTGGCCCTCGACGACGGCCGCGTTGTCATTGTAGGCGGAGAGTACGCCCTCGGGCGCCGCGGCGGTGGACTGCTTGATCCACTGAAACAGCGAGTGTGCTTGCTTCTCGCCGTGGACAAACCACTCGGCGTTGAAGATCTTGTGACGGCAGTGCTCGCTGTTCGCCTGCGCGAACATCATGAGCTCGACGTCGGTCGGATCGCGACCGAGGCCTTTGTAGCTCTTCACGAGATATTCGATCTCGTCATCGGCGAGCGCGAGGCCGAGCTGCCTGGACGCCGCGCGCAGCGTCGCGGAACCATCCGTGCCGAGCGCGACACTACGGAGCGGCCGCGCTGCCGCGGAGGTCTCGAGCAGTTGCGCGAGATCCGCTTCGCGGCGGAGCACGGACTCGGTCATCCGATCGAACAGCGCCGCCCCGATCAGCCCGCCATCGATGCCCAGGCCGGTGACCGACCACTCCATCGCGCGCTCGATCCGCGTGACCGCCGCGATGCCACACACGTGCGCGATATCGGTTGCCTTCGACGACCACGGCGAGGTCGTGCCGATGCGCGGTGCGATGTAGAACGAATCGGTCTCGGCGGTCTGGACCCGGAGCTTCTGCGCCGGCTGCGACACGATCGCGCTCGGCCCGTAGCTCAGCATCGCTCCGAGCTGCTCGAGCTCGGGGTTCGTGAGCTCGCGCGAGCTCGCGATGACGTGGACCCAGCGCGCATCGATCGAGGTCACATGCGGACACACGCTCTGCGCGGAAACCAGCGCCGCGGCCCGCTTGGCCGCGCTCAGAGCTGCGCGACCGGGGAGGACTAACACGTGGCCCCGAGCGCCGCGGCGATGCGAGCGACCGGCTCCTGGGTATCCGGCACGAAGGCGCGGCCAGTGACGAGCTCGAAGCTCGCGATGTAGCGGCGCGCCGCCTCGATCCGGATCTCCGGCAACATCACCGGAGCGGGTCCATCGCCGGTCCACTTCGCATCATTCGCGAGCCAGCGGCGCACGAACTCTTTGTCGAGCGAGCGCGGCTCTTCGCCCGCCGCGAGGCGCGCTTCGTAGTCCTCGGCGTGCCAGTAGCGCGAGGAATCTGGCGTGTGGATCTCGTCGATGAGCACGAGGTTGCCGGCCTTGTCGAGCCCCATCTCGTACTTGGTATCGGCGAGGATCAGACCCTGCTTTGCCGCGTGCACCTGCCCTGCCGCGAATAGCTTCTCGGCGAGCGCCGCCGCGCGCTCGAACATCGGCGGCGAGATCCGGCCCATCGCGAGGAGCTCGGCTTTGCTCACCGACACATCGTGACCGCCCTTCGCGGCCTTGGTCGACGGCGTGAGGATCGGCTTCGCGAGCGGCTGGTTCTTCTTCATGCCATCCGGCAACGCGTGGCCGCAGAACTCGCGAACACCGCGCTCGTACGCGTACCAGATCGACGTCGAGGTCACGCCCGTGAGGTACGCGCGCATGACGAGCTCGACGGGCAGCGGATCGCATTCGCGCGCGATCATCACGTTCGGATCGGGCACGCTCAGCATGTGGTTCGGCGCGAGGTCTCGTGTGAGCTCGAACCAGAACTGCGCGAGCTGGTTGAGCACCTGGCCCTTGAACGGAATCGTGCCGACGACTGCATCGAACGCGCTGAGGCGATCGGTCACGACGATCACGCGCTCGCCCCGCTCGTTATCGATGTAGCAATCGCGAACCTTGCCGTCATAGCGCGGCAGCGCGCGGCCCGCGAGCGCGGTCCACGGCGTGCCGTCGAGCGTCTGCGCGAGCTGCGCCCGCAGCATGTCTTCGGAGATGCTCGTGCTCACTGAGATGCCTTGCCGAGAGAAGCCTTGCCGAGAGATGCCTTGCCGAGCGCGCGCTCCATGATCACGGGCGCGAAGCGGAGGTGATGCTCGAGATCGAAGCACGCATCGAGCGCCGTCGCATCGAGGCGCGAATGGATGTCCGGATCGGTTCCGAGCAGCTCGCGGAAGCGACCCGGCTTCGCGCCGGCGATGCCTTCGGCGGCCGCCTCCTGGATCGCGGCGAGCGCCGAGCGCTGGACCATCTCGTACGCGGTCTGGCGCGCGAGCCCGGTCTTGATCAGCGCGAGCAACACGGCCTCGGAGAAGAACAAGCCGCCAAACCGATCGAGGTTCGCGCGCATCCGCGCCGCATTGACGACGAGGCCCTGCACGAGCGTGGTCGCGCGCGCGACCATGAAGTCCGCGAGGATCGTGGCATCGGGCATCGCGACGCGCTCGACACTCGAGTGCGAGATATCGCGCTCGTGCCACAGCGCGACGTCTTCCATGCCGGCCTGCGCGTAGCCACGTAAGAGGCGTGCGAGCCCCGTGAGGTTCTCGCTCAGGATCGGGTTCTTCTTGTGCGGCATCGCCGAAGAGCCCTTCTGACCTTTGCCGAAACCTTCTTCGGCCTCGCCGACCTCGGTGCGCTGCCAGTGGCGCACCCCGAGCGCGATCTGTTCGATCGCAGTCCCGAGCATCGCGATCGCGTTGAGCACGTCCGCGTGGCGATCGCGCGCGACGATCTGCGTGGCGACGGTCTCCGGCTCGAGCCCGAGCTTGCCGAGCGCCTCGCGCTCGATCGCGGGATCGAGGTTGCCATACACGCCGACCGCGCCGGCGACCTTGCCAACCGCGATCGCATGACGTGCCCGCACCAACCGGCCCGCGGCCCGCACGACCTCGGCATGCCAGCGTGCGAACGTGAGGCCGGCAGTGATCGGTTCGGCGTGGATACCGTGCGAGCGCCCGATCATCGGCGTCTTCGCATGCTCGCGCGCCTTGGCGTCGAGCGCTGCCGCGAGACCATTGACCCCGAAGAGGATTCGATCCAACGCGCGCCCGGTCTGCAGTGCCATCGCGGTATCGAGCACGTCCGACGAGGTCATGCCGAGGTGCAGCCAGCGTGCGGGCTCGCCCGCGAGCTCTTCGACGTGCGTGAGGAACGCGATCACGTCGTGCCGCGTCTTCTGTTCGATCTCGAGGATCCGCTGAGCGTTCAGCTTGCCCTGCGCCGCCTCACGCACCTTCGCGGCGGTCCCCACGGGAACGGTATCCGCCTTCTCCATCTCCTCGCAGACGGAGAGCTCGATCGCGAGCCAGAGCTCGAACCGATAAGTGTCGTCCCACAAGGCTGCGAGCTCGGGCCTGCTGTAGCGCGCGATCATTTTATTTCTGCGCTTCCCGCACTCATTTTTGGCGCCCTTAGTACCACACCGCGCTTACTTCGCGACGAACCAGATTCCGAGCGCGACGAAGCACGCGAGGATCACGCAAACCGAACCCCAGACGATAAAATCTCGGGTCCTGCGCGCGCGGACATCGACCGGATTTCGGGGCGGCGCGAGGAACCCCAGAGACTGCTGCGGCGCGCTCGTCTGCGAAGCAACTTCGGATATCGCGCGCAGCTTCACCTGCGGGATCGCGGGCCGCGGTCGGGCATCGTCGGGTAGCGGAATCTGGCCCGATGATAGCTCGCCCGGCGCCTTCATCGACTTCACCTTGAAGGCAGGCTTCGGGATCTTCTGCGAGTCGTAGACCGACGTCGCGTCCTCCGCATCATCGACGAACGGATGCAGTGCATCGGAAACCGGTTGCGCGCGGCGCAACGCCGACGGCGTGTCGTACGACGTCACGTTGGACTCGGGGCCGCGCGTGGTCGGCCTGTTCGGACGATCGGCCAACTAGCGCCCCGTCGATCCGAACCCGCCATTGCGCGCGGTCACCGGGAGCTCGGCAACCTCGTCGAGGTCGGCTTGCACGACCGGTGCGATCACGAGCTGAGCGATGCGATGGCCCGGCTCGATCGTGAATGGCTCGCTGCCGTGATTGATCACCAGGATCCCGACTTCGGATCTGAAATCAGCGTCGATCGTCCCGGGCGAATTGACCAGGGTGATCCCATGGCTTTTTGCGAGTCCCGAGCGCGGTCGAACCTGGCCTTCGAACCCGTCGGGAATCGCCATCGCGAGGCCCGTCCCGATCAGCGCACGCGCGTGCGGTGCGATCGTGATCGGCGCATCGATCGCGGCGCACAGATCAAGGCCCGCTGCATTCGCGGTCTGGTACTGCGGCACGACCGCATCGGGACGAAGCTTCTTGATCTGGACTCGCGGCGCCATCTCGCTCGGATATTACTCTATCCGCTCGATCATCGGCGCAGCGCCTCGCGCCTCGCGCCTCGCGCCCCCGCGAATTGCTGCGACCGCTGCACGAGCGCGACCGTCACGAATCACACGAAATGAAAGAGGCGCAACCACCCGCGGTGGCTGCGCCTGTCAGCTCTCCGACGAGAGGCCTCAGATCACGTAGTTGTGAATCTCTTCCGGACCCGGGTTCGCTTCGAGCGCTTCACGGCGCGAGAGACGAATCTTGCCGTCGCGGTCGACCTTGATGCACTTGACGACGACTTCATCGCCTTCCTTCAACACGTCCTCGACGGCGCGGATGCGATCCTTCGAGACTTCGCTGATGTGCAGCAGGCCATCGGTGCCCGGGAGGATTTCCACGAACGCACCGATCTCGACGATCTTCTTGACGATGCCGTTGTAGAACAGGCCCGCCTCGGGCTCCATCGTGAGGCCCGAGATCAAGGCCTGCGCCTGCTCGATGGCCTTGGAATCCGACGACGCGATCGAGACGATACCGCTATCGTTGATATCGATCTGCGCGCCGGTCTGCTCCTGGATCGCGCGGATGGTCTTGCCACCGGGTCCGATGATGTCGCGAACCTTGTCCGGCTTGACCTGCACCGTGACGATACGCGGTGCGTAGATCGAGACTTCGTCGCGCGCCATCGAGATCGCGGCATCCATCTTCTCGAGGATGTGGAAGCGACCACGCTTGGCTTGCTCGAGGGCTTCCTCGAGGATCTTGCGGGTGAGGCCGTCGACCTTGATGTCCATCTGCAGCGCGCAGATGCCGCGACGCGTGCCGGTCACCTTGAAGTCCATGTCGCCGAGGTGATCTTCGTCGCCGAGGATGTCGGAGAGGATGACGTAGTCATCGCCCTCCTTCATCAGGCCCATCGCGATACCCGCGACCGGCGCCTTGGTCGGCACGCCAGCGTCCATGAGGGCGAGCGAGCCGCCACACACCGACGCCATCGACGAGCTACCGTTCGACTCGAGGATGTCCGACACGACGCGAATCGTGTACGGGAAGTCTTCGTGGACCGGCACGACTGCCTCGACCGAACGCTCGGCGAGGAAGCCGTGACCGACTTCGCGACGCGACTGACCACGCAGCATCTTCACTTCACCCGTCGAGAACGGCGGGAAGTTGTAGTCCATATAGAACGTGCGCTTCTGATCGCCGAGCAGCGTGTCGAGCTTCTTCTCGTCGTACTTGGTGCCGAGCGTCACGGCGACGAGCGCCTGGGTCTCGCCACGGGTGAACAGCGCCGAGCCGTGAGCCCGCGGCAGCACGCCGGTCTCGACGGAGATCGCGCGAATCTCGTCCGGTGCACGGCCGTCGATGCGCTTGCGCGTCGACAGCGTGTGACCACGCGCCCACTTCTTGTGGAGCTTGCCGAACGCGGCCTCGTACGTCTTGCCATCGGGCACCGACGTCGAGAGCTTGCCCTCGGTCTGGAGCGTGGTGAGCGTCGCGCTCTTGAGATCGCCGGTCGCGGTGTAGCGCTTCTTCTTGTCCTTGATCTGGAGCGCGGCGCCGAGCTTCTCCCACGCGAGCTCCTTCACGCGCTCGTGGAGCGACGCGTCGGTGACGGGCGGGGTGAACGGGCGCTTCTCCTTGCCATTGGCGGCGCGGAGACGCTCCTGCATCTCGATCAGCGGCTGGACGGCCTGGTGGCCGAACAGGAGCGCGTCGATGACGACGTCTTCCTGCAGCTCCTTCATCTCGCCTTCGACCATCATGATCGCGTCCTTCGACGCGGCGACGATGATGTTCATCTCGGACTTCTCTTGCTCGGCGAACGTGGGGTTCGCGACGAACACCCCGTCGATGCGGCCGACGCGAACGCTGGCGAGCGGGCCCGCCCACACGAGATCGGAGATGTGCACGGCGGCAGAGGCGCCGGTCATCGCGAGCACGTCGGTCGGGTTCTCTTTATCGAACGAGATCACGCTGGCGATGATCTGCGTATCGATGAACCAGCCCTTCGGGAACAGCGGGCGGATCGGGCGATCCATCAAGCGACAGATCAAGATCTCGGCGTTGGTGGTGCGACCTTCGCGGCGGAAGAAGCTGCCCGGGATCCGACCGGTCGAATAGAACTTCTCCTGGTACTCGCAGGTCAGCGGCATGAAGTCGATGTCGCGCGGCTGCTGCGAGCCCGCGGCGGTGACGAGCACCATGCTGTCGCCGCAGCGGATGACGACCGAGCCCGAAGCCTGCTTGGCCCACTTGCCGGTCTCGATAGAAATTTCTTTTCCGCCGACGATGGCGGATTCACGAACGAAAGGCATTAGACGTGTCCTCTTGGAAGTCACGTCGCCGGTCCATCGATGACCAGCCTGCCTGAACCCTCGGCCCAACTCCTTCACCCTGGGTGAAGGACCTCGACGGAACGATCAAACCTGCTCGATCTCTTGAGATCCTGCGACGCTACGTTACGATTTCTCCCGCGCGTTATTGCACAGGAAAAACCGAAAGCCAAGCGGCAGAAATCAGGCAACTGACCCGAAATCAGTGGCCAATTGGAGAGTCGTGCGAAGCCCGGATCGAAACAGCGCCGACGATCGCGCCGACCAGCATTAGCGGCGGAGGCCGAGGATCTCGATCAGCTTCTTGTACCGATCGAGGTCGATGCGCTTCAAATAATCGAGCAGGCCGCGGCGCTGACCGACCATCTTGAGGAGACCACGACGGCTGTGGTGATCTTTGTTGTTGGTCTTCAGGTGCTCGGTGAGGTGAATGACGCGCTCGGTGATGAGCGCGACCTGCACCTCGGGCGAACCGGTGTCGCCTTCGTGCTGCTGGAACTTCTTGATGGTCTCTTGCTTGCGGACGGTCGAAACGGGCATTTGCTACCTTGGTCGCCAGCGGTCGCGCCCGATGTGGACGTGCTCCGTGGTCGCGCGCACTTTGCTGATTCGCGGGCCCCAGGTCAAGCCGGATCCGGCTGTAACCGGCCACCAAACACTCGGTCGTAGAGGATCTTGCCGCCCTCGGCGTGGCTGATCGCGACCAGCTTGCCGGCCTCGTCAAGCAGCTGGAATTGCGCAGGTTCTGCGGGTACACCGACGAGCTGGTCGATCTTGAGCTGGAGCCCCGATCGGATGAAGGGGACCAAGTCGGCCGGCGCGGCGACCACCGGGAGCTCGAGCACCGTCTCGATCGAGCGGAGCTGAGCCCGGCTGTGAAAAAAATCGATCGAGTCGAGCTGGACGGCCTGCTCGATCGAGAACATCCCGCTCCGGGTCCGGCGGAGCTCCGAGAGATAGGCGCCGCACCCGAGGTCGCGGCCGATGTCGTCGGCCAGGCTCCGCACGTACGTGCCCTTGCTGCACGCGATCTCGAGCGTGACGCGGGTGCCCTCGTAGGCGACGAGCTCGAGCTTGTCGATCCGGACGTGTCGTGGCTCGCGCTCGACCTCGATGCCCTGGCGCGCCTGCTTGTACAGCCGCACGCCTTCGCGCTTGATCGCGGAGTACATCGGCGGCACTTGCTCCTGCTCGCCACGCCGGCCCACGAGCGCGGCCTCGATCATCTCGCGCGTGATGTGGCTCGCGTCGCGCTCCGCGGTGGTGACGCCGGTGCGATCGAGCGTGTCGGTCTCGCGCCCGAGCACGAGCTCCGCGCGATACGCCTTGTCGTCGGCGAGCAGGTACTGCGCGATCTTGGTGCCCTCGCCGACACAGATCGCGAGCACACCCGTCGCGAACGGATCGAGCGTACCGCCGTGGCCACAGCGCTTCGCGCGCAGCCGCTTCTTGACGTGCTTCACCGCAAACGCGGAGCTCATCCCCGGCGGCTTATCCACGACGAGGATCCCGTTCAGCATTCAGGGATTCATGATCCACGCGGTCAGCGTCGCCACACCGGTCGGATCGATCATCTCGGAGCCGAGCTGCGGCATGTGATCGCCGGTGTTCACCGGCGCCGTGAAGTGGAACATCAGGTCGGATTGGTCCGGATCGCCGCTCTTGATGATGCACTCGGCGTTGTTCGCGACGTTCGCCGCGTCCGTGCAGCTCTTCGTCACGTGGCCGGTCGGCTGGTTCGCGTAGTGATCGACGGCGGTCAGGTACGGCGGCGACATCGCCTTGGTGCCGACGGTCGCGACCGTCATGCGGAGCTCCATCGGCACGTTGTTGTGCACCGACGAGGTCGGGTTGTGACAGTGGCTGCAGTTCGCAAATACGTAGCCGAGCCCGGCCTTCTGCGCGTCCGTGCCCTGGATCGGAAAGTACGGCGCGCCCGAGGTCGCCGGCGGCGACGGGTTCGTGGTCAGGGTGTTGCCGGCGACGAGCGACGCGAGCGTGGTGTCGCCGGGATTGCCCGCGGCGTGGTCGAGCTGGATCGCGCCGAACCCGAGCACGCGAGTCGGGACGAAGTTCTCGTGACAGCCTTTGCAGGTGGACCGCGACGGGATGTCGTGCTGCGTGCCGTTCGCGTTCATCACGCCGTCGGGCACCGCGGTGGCATCGGTCTGCGTGCTGTTCCACGCGTACGACACGTAGAACCAGCTCTGCGCGGTCGTGCCCGCGCCGATCCGCATCTCGAGCCGCGTCTCGACCCGCACCGGCGTGTTGTCGGCGTCGCTGTTGCGCGAGAACTCTTTCCACAACTTCGTGCCGACCGGGAAGTCCCAGTGGTCCATGTCGGTCGTATCGATCGTGGTGCCCGGCGGTAGCCAGTACCAGCGCCGCTTCGTCGCGGTGTCCGCCCACAGCGCGAACTGCGGCGTGTACTCGTGGACATCGGGGCTGGTCGCGGTGCACGCACGATCGACGCACAGGCCAGTGTCGAACAGCGTCGCCGGGCTGTTCGGATCGGGCGCATCGGTCGGCGCGTCGGCGAAGACCTTGGTGTCGGCCGTTGTGGCCGCATCGGTCGTCGAGTTCTTGCTATCGCCGCAGCTGATGAGGAAGAGCGTAGGAGAGACGATCAGCGCCGCGGAAATCACGATTCGCATCACCACCAGCGTATCAGCGTTTGTTGAACGCTTGATCGAGTGCAGCGACGACCTTCACTTTTGTCGTCGGCAGGTCGCCCTGGATGTGACATCCACCTGCACCCGGATGACCGCCGCCGCCGAGGGTCATGCAAACTCTTCCTACGTCCAAACGTTCACTACGTGACCGCATCGACACCCGTACGCCGCCGCCCTTGGCCGCGGTGAGCAGCACTCCGACCTGCACGCCATCGACGTTGCGGCCCCAGTTGACCATGCCCTCGATGTCTTCCCAGGACGCCCGCGCGCCTTCGACCATCTCGGTCGTGACGCTGAGCACGCCCGCGCGACCTGCGCAGTGGAGCTCGAGCGACGACAACACCGAGCCGAGCAGGCGCAGCTTGCCGGGGCTCGGGCGCTCTTCGAGGCTCGCCGCGATCGTCGACGGTACGACCCCGGCGCGGACCAGCTCCGAGGCGACGTACAGCGCCTCGGCGTTCGTATTCGCGTGGCGAAAGCCGCCGGTATCGCTGATCAGCGACACGTAGAGCGGCACCGCGCATTCCGGCGTGATCGGCCAGCCGAGGTGCACGGCGATGCGATGGACGAGGACGCCGACCGCCGAGGCCGCCGGATCCCACACCGCGATGTCGCCGAACGGGCGACCGCTCGCGTGGTGGTCGAGCGTGATCAACGTGCCGCACACTTCCGGTGGAGGCAACGCACCACCGAGCAGCGAGATGTCCGCGCAATCGACGACGATCGTGCAATCGAACCGGGCGTCGAACGCCATCGTGTGGACGGTCGTCGAGGCGAGCGGCAACCAGCGATACCGCCGCGCGATCGGATCGAGCGAGTAGATCACCGCTTCGATCCCGCGCGCGCGGAGCAGCGACGCGAGACCACACATCGAACCGGTACCGTCGCCATCGGGACGGCGATGGCTCGTCAAGAGCACGCGCTTGGCATCTCGCAGGCGCTCGCAGCTTTGCTCGAACGCTTCGGCGAGGGTCACGCTTTATCCTCGGGCGGCGGCGCCGGTAACAACGGTAGCGGCGCCTCGGCGATCTCAGGCTCGACAGCCGCGTCAGCTGTGGGCTCGGGCGCGGGCTCGGCTTGGCCTGGAATACGCCCCACCGCCTTGGCCTTCATCTCGTCCTCGCGGAGGATCTCCGCGAGCTTGTCCTTCATGTCGACGGACTTATCGAGGATGAACCGGAGCTCGGGGGCGTGCTGCAAGCCGACGGTGCGACCGATAGGCCCGCGCAAGAAGCCCGCGGCTTTGTGGAGGCCGGTCATCACGCCATCGACCACGCGATCGCTACCGATCACCGAGACGTAGACATTCGCGACCGCCATGTCGACGTTCATCTCGACGCGCGTCACGGTGAAGACGTCCGCGGCGTGGACGCGCGGATCCCGAACGTCGGCCTTGATCGCGTCGGTCAGGGCCTCGCGCAGTGCGGTCGCGACGCGCTCTTTGCGCGGATTTGGTTTTGCGATCTTTCCAGGGGTTGGCTTCGCCATTACTTCTGTGCCTCTTCGCGCCACTCGTCGGGAATCCACTCACCCGCGGCTTGCGCCTTGTCGCCTGCGCCGGTGCGGTCGTCGACCATCACGAACGGCTCTGCCACTGCTTCGAAACGCTGGACATCTTTTGCGATCGCCACGATCTGCGCGCCGCCCGCGGCCAGTGCCATGTTCGCGACCGCTTCGAGCAGCTCTAGCGCCTTGTGCCGCTCCGCCGAAACCACCGCGCAGCCGAGCTCGGCGCGCTGCCAGATATCGTGCTCGCCGACCTCGTTGAGCGTGACGCTCAGCCGCTCGCGCACGCGATCCTTGATGCGCCGCAGGACCATCCGCTTGTCCTTGAGCGAATGGCTCTCGCCGATCACGAGGCTGATCTTGGCGATTCCTACGAACACGCCTGCACCGTACCCTAGTTTACGTACGGCCGTGCACGAGCGTTCGCAGGCCCTCGCGGAACAAGACCTCGATCTTGTTCGCATCGACCACGCGCATCACCACACCCGCGCCGAGCGTCGGATGCGTGAACAGCTCTTCTTCGACGAACGACTTCTTCACCGTGTAGGCCTGCAGCGTGGCACTCTCGGCATCACCAACGAGCTTGTTCCACTTGCGCGCCTGCGAGTTCTTGACGCGCTCTTCAGGCGAAACGCGCCAGCCCCACCCGCCGAGCAAGTGCTCCGCGTGGTCGCTGGCCTTCCACTCGGCATCCGCCCAGATCTTCGTGAGCGGCTCGATCAAGTAGCTATCGGGATGCACGGTCGCGTCGTCGAGCTTCTTGCAAAGCTCGAGCGTGCCGCGCAGCAGCTCGATGTACTCCTTCGGCTTGCCGCCGACGAGGTCATCGAGCCGCACCATGATCGAAGGCTTCAGACGACGTGCGAACGCTCCGAACTCGGTGAGCATCTTGCGATGCACTTCACCACCGAGCGTCGCGAGTGCGGGCGTGCGGCGCTTGAGCCGAGCCATCGCGGTCGTTGCATCGGCGATGAGATACGGCGGCTGCACGTGAAAGTGCTTGTCCGGATCCTTCGCGTAACGAACACCGCTGAGGGGCTCGGTCCGAACATCCTGCGGCTCGTACATGGCGAGCCAGTAGATCGGAATGTAGTGCTTGGCTTCGACCTGGTGCGCGCGCGCGCTCAGGATCCGATCGATGTGCTCGAAGCTGTCGAGGTACGCGTAGTTTCCCATTAGAGCTTCGCGGCTTCCTCGACGACCTCGTAGGCCTCGATAATGTCGCCCGTCTTGATGTCGTTGTAGCCAGCGATCATCACGCCGCACTCGAAGGTCGTGCCGACCTCGCTGACGTCGTCCTTGAAGCGACGGAGCGAACCGATCTTGCCTTCGTAGATCTGCACGGCATCGCGGATGAGCCGCAGGTGCGCTTTGCGAGTGATCTTGCCGTCGGTGACCATACAGCCAGCGACCGTACCGATCTTGGGGATCGCGAACGTGTCGCGGACCGAGAGCTTGCCCATCGGAATCTCGCGCTTGATCGGCGCGAGGAGGCCTGCCATCGCACCCTTCACGTCGTCGAGAGCGTCGTAGATGATGTCGTAGAGCCGGATCTCGACCTCTTCCTGCTCGGCGAGCTTGGCGCTCTTACCGGCCGGACGGACGTGGAAGCCGACGATGATCGCGTTACCCGCCTTGGCGAGGTTGACGTCGCTCTCGGTGATGCCGCCGACGCCGGCGCCGATCACGCTGACCTTGACCTTGGGAGTCGTCAGCTTGATGAGCGCGGACTTCAACGCTTCGGTCGAGCCCTGAACATCGGCCTTGAGCACGATCTTCAGTTCCTTCTGGTCGAGGCCCTCGGAGATCCGCTCCATCAGGGTCTCGAGCGAGACGCGACCAGTCGACGCGAGCTCGCGCTTGCGGAACGTCTGGCGACGGTGCTCGACGACCTGCTTGGCGACCTTGTCGTCCTCGGCCGCGTTCATCTGATCACCGGCATCCGGCACGCCATCAAGGCCCAGCACTTCGACAGGGGTCGAGGGGCCAGCTTCGGTGATCGAGTTACCGAGATCGTCGAGCATCGCGCGGACCTTGCCGAACGTGCGACCTGCGACGACGACGTCGCCGACACGCAGGGTGCCTTCCTGGACCAACACCGTGGCCATCGGGCCGCGGTTACGATCGAGGCGAGCTTCGATGACAAGACCGGACGCAGACTTGACCGGATCCGCGGTGAGCTCCATGACTTCGGCCGTCACGGCGATCGCCTCGAGCAGCTTGTCGATGTTCTCGCCCTTGATCGCCGAGACGTTGACGAAGATCGTATCGCCGCCCCAGTCTTCCGCGATCAACTGTTGATCGGCGAGCTGCTGCTTGACGCGCTCGGGAGCCGCATCTGGCATGTCGATCTTGTTCACCGCGACGATGATCTTCACCTTCGCGTCTTTGGCGTGGTTGAGCGCCTCGAGCGTCTGCGGCTTGACGCCGTCGTTCGCCGCGACGACGAGCACGACGATGTCGGTCGCCTGCGCGCCACGAGCGCGCATCTCGGTGAACGCTTCGTGTCCCGGCGTATCGAGGAACACGATGTCGCCGTGGCCCGGCGCCTTCACCTTGTACGCGGCGACGTGCTGGGTGATGCCACCCGCCTCGCCCGCCGCGACCTTGGTCTTGCGAATGGCATCCAGCAGCGTGGTCTTGCCGTGGTCGACGTGACCCATGATCGTGACCACCGGCGCGCGCGGGACGCGCTCGCCGGCTTCTTCGGTCTTGGTTGTGAACGCTTCGTCCACCTTGAACGCGACGTTTTGGACCTCGTAACCGAACTCGCTCGCGAGCAACTGCGCGGTATCGAAATCGATCGACGCGTTGATGTTCACGCCGGTCATGCCCATGCCCCAGAGCTTCTTGAGCACTTCGGGAGCCTTCACGCCCATGCTGCGCGCGAGCTCGGCGATCGCGATCGTGTCCTCGATACGGACGACACGCTTGTGCTCGGCCGGCGTGGTGATCGTGGTCTGCTTGCCCTTCTTACCGAGGGGCAGCTTGTTCTTCATGTCGAACCGGCCGCCACCATGGCCTCCGCCGGGACGACCACCGCGTTGCTGCTGCTGCGCGAAGCGACCACGGATCGGATTTACGGGCTGCGGTCCGGGTGCCGGACGACCGGACAGCGGCGTGCGCTCGGTGATCTTGATGCGCGGAGGTAGCGCGATGACGCTACCGACAGCGGGACGCGACGGATCGCGAACCGGTTGCGCGGGGGCGCCGGTATCTTCCTGCGCATGGGCCGCGAGGTTCTGACCGCTCTGCGAGAGGCCCGAACCGTTGGAGTTGGTTCGCGGCTGCGTCATGTCGATATCGATCACGCGCGGCTTGTCGACGGTGCGAGCACGCGCCCGCTGGAGCTCCATCTCGAAACGGCTGCGCGCATCTGCGGGCTGCTCGTTCGGGAGTGGCATCGGGCCCGAGCCCGAGGCCTGCTGTTGTGACGAGTTCGTCCCGAACTGCGGGCGGACCGGCGTCACGCGCGGCGGGAGCGGCGTCGACGGAGGCGGCTGCACATCGACGATGCGCTGACCTCCATGGGTCGAGTTCTCCGCGCTGTGGCGATTGACCACTTGTGGTCCAGCGACGATCACGCGCGAGCGCTGGGGCGGGGTTGTCACGACCCGAGCTTGCGTCGGCGATGCGGCGACCGCGGCGGTCGCTGGTGGCGCCGCCGTGACGACCGGCAGAGGTGGCGTTGCAGGCTTGGCTTGAGCGGTGGCCTGGGACGCCGCGGAAGGCTTGGTTTCCAAAGGTTGGGGTGCCGCGACGACTGCGGGCGGCTTCGCTGCGGCGACGTCGGCGGCCGGCTTCGGCGCAACCTCGACGGGCTTGACAGCTTCGACGGGTCTTGCAGCGCCAGCTGCGGGCACGGCTTCGATAACGACCGGTGCCGGCTTCGCAGCGGCAGCGGCTTCCACTGGCTTCGCGACGGGCGCGGCTTCGACCGGCTTGGCGACGGATGCGACCTCGACCGGTTTCGGCGCTTCGACCATTGGAGCGCGAACGACCGGCTTCGCGGCGGCAACATGAGCCGCCGGAGGGCTGGCCGCCGCAGCTTCGGCGGCAGGCTCGACGCGGCGACGGACCACCGGAGCAGGTGCGGATCCAGCGGGCGCGGCAGTGCGAGCCGGCGGAGCTGATTCGTCCTCGGCTTTCTCGGCTGGGCCTTTGCGCCGGAGCACGGTGCCCGTCGGGGGTTTTTGCGCGACCGTCGGTGCAGCACCACCGGTCTTCTCTTTTTCGAGCGACCGCTTGATGCGAGCCACATCGTCCGCGTCGAGCGAGGACATGTGGTTATTCACCTCGAGACCGAGCGCACGGATCTTGGCGATGAGATCCTTGTTCGGAATCCCCACCTCTTTGGCAATCTCGTAAACGCGCATCTTCTCTCCGGTCATCCTTCGCCTGGCCGCGGGGCCTGGGCCACAGTTCTTACAGCTTCCGCGGTCGGCTGGCCAGCCAACTTTTGCTCGTGATTGTCGTCGGTTGATGACAGCTGCGCGGCAAGTCCGCGAACCTGCATCGGCGAGATCCCACGACGGAACGATCGAGCCATGCCGCCACGTGCGGCCCCGTCCAAACAGGCAGGACGCGCGTGTACGTACGCACCCCTACCCGACCCCTTGCCAAACACGAGCTGATCGCCGCGCAACATGACGCGGACGAGTGCCGATTGCGGTTCGACCGCGCGGCAGCCCGTACAAGTTCGCAGGGGGATGTGACCCACTAGGAGGAGACCTCCGAGAGCCAGCTGATCGCGCGCTGGCGGAGCCGCGCGAGGTCGCCCATGTCGATGCCGGTCGCGGTCGCGACTTGGTCGATCGGCGTCTTGATGAGGTCTTCGGGCGAGTGGATGTTCGCGGTGTGGAGCACCACGAGCACGCTCTCGTCGACGCCATCGAGCTCCATGAGCTGCTGATCGCCCGACATTTCGGCGCGGCGATCCGATTCCTTCTTGAGGTCGTCCTTCGACTTGCGACCGCCGCCCGCGACGTATGCCTTGGCGCCGTCGATGACCTTGTGCGCGCCGTCCGGACCCCCGATGCCCGGCAAGCCTGCGAGCTCCTCGACGTGGGCGCGAGCGAGCTCGCCGACCGAACGCCATCCAAGCTTGAACAGAACTTCAGCGATCTGGGTGTCGAACTCCGGAGCGATGGCGTGAGCGATCTGCTCCTTCGCGCGGCGCTCGAGCTCGTAGATCTTCGATTCCGAGTGGATGTCGATGCGCCAACCCGTGAGCTGCGAGGCGAGCCGAACGTTCTGGCCCTTCTTGCCGATCGCGAGCGAGAGCTTGTCGTCGGGGACGATCAGCTCCATGCGATGGCCTTCGGCGTCGATGATGACGCGCTTGACCTCGGCCGGAGCGATCGCGTTGCAGACAAAGCGCGCCGGATCGTCATCGTACGGAACGATGTCGATCTTCTCGCCGCGAAGCTCCTGAACGACCGCCTGGACGCGGCTGCCCTTCATACCGACGCACGCGCCGACCGGATCGACATCGCGATCGCGAGACGACACGGCGATCTTCGCGCGAGCGCCCGGCTCGCGAGCCGAGCTCTCGATGCGGACGATCTTCTCGTAGATCTCGGGGACCTCTTGCTCGAACAGCTTCTCGAGCAGGCCCTTGTGCGTACGCGACAGGATGACCTGCGGGCCGCGCGCGTTGCGATCGATATCGAGGCAGTACGCCTTGATCGTGTCACCAACGCGGTAGCTCTCGCGCGGCACTTGCTCGCGCATCGGGAGGACGGCTTCGGCCTTGCCGATTTCGACGACGAGCGCACCGCGCTCGAAGCGCCGCACGACGCCTGGAATGATCTCGCCCTTGCGATCCTTGAACTCGTTGAAGACGTTGTCGCGCTCGGCCTCGCGGACGCGCTGGTAGATGACCTGCTTCGCGGTCTGCGCGGCGATGCGGCCGAATTTCTTCGACGCATTCTTGAGGTCGATCATGATGCCGAACTTCTCGTCCTGCTCCTTCGCGCGGTCGTCGTCCTCGGCGCGATAGAACACCTGGAACAAGAGCTCGTCGCCGAGCTCGGCCTCGAGGCCGGCCTTGTGCGCGTCGGTGACCGTGATCTCGCGACCCTCGATCGCATCGCCATCATCTTCGACAACGTTGACGATGAGGAACAGATCGACCGAGCCGGACTCCGCGTTGAACTTCGCTTCCATCTCGCGGTTCATGCCAAACGTGCGCTTGGCTGCCGTGAGGATGGCTTGTTCGAGCGCGCTGATCAGCACGCTCTTGTCGATGTTCTTGTCTCGGCCGACTTGCTCGAGAACCATGTCGAGTTTGGCTTCCATGTCGTCCCTCTAGGTCTGCTTGTGCTTGGGCTTCGCCGATGGGCGATGTCCGGGCTTGACGGGTTTCGGGGAGGGGCCGGCAATCGCGGCTCCGGACGAGCCGGCAATGGCGGCTCCGGATGAAGTCACGCCGGACTGGCCGCGCATGACCGCGTCCCAGTCAGGGACGAGCTTGGCGCTGTCGATGTCTTCGATGGCGAGCTCGAATTGCGTGCCATCGCAGTCGATCATGACTTTGGCTTGGTCCGGCGAGATACCGAGCAGCGTGCCCTTGAAGTTTCGGCGCTCGACTTCGTCGCCGTTCGGGCTCTTGACCTGGATCGGCACGCCGAGCGTGATCTTCGCGTCCGCACCGAGGTAATGAGCGAAGTGACCCGGCGTGCGGAGCGGCCGATCGATACCCGGCGAGCTGAGCTCGAGCGAGTACGCCTGCTTGATCGGGTCCTCGACATCGAGCACGGCCGAGAGCTCGCGAGACATGTTCTCGCACTCGAGCAATGAGACCCGCTCCGTCGGAACTTCGTGGATATCGATCAGGGCGACGGGCACGTCGATTTGCACGCGCAACGTCCAGCCGCCCTGCTCCAGCAGAAAATGCACGTCGACCAGCTCGAGCTTCGCGGCGTTCACCACGGGCTCGATGATCTGGATCAGACGGGTTTGGAGAGGATTGCGGGACATATTTTGGGATAAAAAAAGGTGGCCGAGTGGCCACCTCAACCGCGGAGCGATTTCAGCTGCGCGATGGGTACCATTCGCCGGATCCGAGAGCAAGTGGTTTATGGCAGCGGACACCGACCACGGCTCGCCGATCGGCTGAGTTGTTTCCTCGTAGTTTCGGCGTGGTACGAATCACGAATGGCATGGGAGCTGAAGGTCGCCGCGGTTCAGATGCGCTCGGTCGGAGATCTGGCGGCGAACCTCGAGACCTGTCGGTTGCTGGTCGGGCAAGCCGCGGCGGCCGGCGTTCGACTGGTGGTACTTCCCGAATGTTTCTCGTTTCTTGGCCGCGGCGAAGGCGACAAGATGCAGGCCGCCGAGGTGCTCGACGGTCACGGCCGGGTGCTACGCGCGCTTGCCGAGTTGGGTCGAAAACACGACGTCTGGATCATCGGCGGCGGCACGCCCGAGACCGTGCCTGGAGATCCGAAACGGGCTTACAACACCGCCGTCGTCATCGAACCCACTGGGGCACTCGTCCGGTCCTATCGCAAGATCCACCTGTTCGATGTCGAGATCCCGGGCGGTGCGACGCTCCGCGAGAGCGACGGCACGGTTGCGGGCTCGGAGCTCGAGGTCGTCGACATCGATGGCGTCACGGTCGGCCTCTCGATCTGTTACGACCTGCGCTTTCCCGAGCTATATCGCACGCTCGTCGATCGGGGTGCACAGGTCGTGGTGATACCAGCCGCGTTCACCGCGCACACCGGCGCCGCGCACTGGCACGTGTTGATGCGGGCGCGAGCGATCGAGAACCAGGTGTGGATCGTCGCGCCCGCGCAGTGGGGCAAGCACAACGAGAAGCGCGAGAGCTATGGCCACTCGTTGATCGTCGATCCGTGGGGCACCGTCGTAGCCGAGCTCGCCGAGGGTGACGGCGTGCTGGTGCGTACCCTCGATGGTGAAGCGGTCGCGAAGCGGCGGACACAGATGCCGGTCCGTCGCCACGCCGTGCTGTGGAAGGGCTGACGCTGTAAGCAGCCCTACAGCTGCGATAGGCCACTGACACGGTGAGCCGGTTGGGTCTTCGCGGTACGATCTCCCTATGCGCAGCCTTCTCCTCACGACGATCCTCGTTGCCGCTTGCGGCAAGGCCGACACCTCCGGAGCGCACTGCGTGCTCGGCAATGCGTGCGAGGACTACGGTCCAGCGGCGACCGATCTGCCGGCGCACGAAAAAGAGTGCAAGGCACTCACCGGCACGTACGCGTTCGGACGCTGTCCGAAGGACAACCTCGTCGGTGAATGCGTGACCGACAAGAACCTGCACCGCTCCTATTATGCGGGCGGTGCGAACGCGTTCACGAAAGAGAACGGTGCCGCGAGCTGCGAGCACGAGTTCCACGGCGCGTGGACCGCGCACTGACGAACTAGCGCGGACCGGAAGCTGGCGTCGGTAACGCGCTCGGCGAGACCGTGCGACGTTGCATCTGGACGGGCGAGACCGCGGAGCCCGAACCGGAGGATCCGGAACCAGCCGCGCCAGAGCCCGAACCGCCGCCGGCCGAGCCATTCGAACCCGCGGCTTGTTGCGCGACGAGGTTCTTGAGCTTCGCGCGTTCGATCGCGCGGCGGATTTCATCGTCCGACATGCCTGGCGTGAGGTGCTCGTACGGATCGGTCTTGATGGTCCCACTACCCTTCGCGCTGCCCGAGCCGCTGCCGAAGCCCATCACGAACGTCGACACCGACTTCGAGCACGGCTTGATGAGCACGATCAGTCCGACCAGGAGGCCCGCGGTCATCAAGATACGAATGATTTCCGAGCTCGAGAGCCGGAGACCGCGGCCATACGGAATCTTCGGCACGACCTCGTCGGCTGGAGTCGGTGGGCTCGGGTTCGGCGGGACCGCTGGGTTCGGCGGGACCGCTGGGTCCGTCGGGTCCGTCGGGTCCGTCGGGTCCGTCGGGTCCGTCGGGTCCGTCGGGTCCGTCGGGTCCGTCGGGTCCGTCGGGTCCGTCGGTTCCTTCGGATTAGCTTCGGCCACGGCGGAGTCTTAATACGACTACGGCAGGATCGCCAGGTCAGAGACCTCGAGCTCGGCGTTGCGCCGGCCCTGCCAGGTCGAGACCTTCGGAACGAATGCGAGATCGATGCGCTGGCCAAGCTCGACGGGACGGTCGCCGAGGTTGAAGCCGATCGCATCGCGTGTGGTCCGCTCGTGATCTTCGAGCGTGAGCTTGAGGTGCTTGTCGCCGCCGACCCGCCGGATCGAGGTGACCCGCACATCGCGCGTGACGAGCACCGGCGACGGGTTGTTCTGACCGAACGGACCCAACCCGGTGAGCTCCTCGGCGAGGCGCTCGTCGATCTCGGTGAGCCGAACTTCAGCGTCGACATCGACATGCGTAGAAATCGGGCCGGAGCCCTCGGCGAGCTTGCCGCACGCGATGTTCAAGGCCTCGGAAAGCGCTTCGATCGAGCTCGCATCGACCGTGAAGCCGGCAGCCATCGCGTGCCCGCCGAACCGCTTGAGGCCCGAATCGCCCCCTTTGTTCGCGGCGTGGAGAGCATCGTACAAGTTCACGCCGACTCGCGTGCGCGCCGAGCCCCGACCGATACCCGCGACCGGATCGAGGCCGATCACGAACGCCGGACGCTGATACTTGTCGACGAGCTTCGCGGCGACGATGCCGACGACGCCGCTGGGCCAGTTCTCGCCAGCGATCACGATCGCGTGGCCAATCTCGGTGTTTTCGAGCCGTGCCATCACTTCTTCGACGACGCGATCCTGGATCGACCGGCGCTCGGTGTTCGCTGCTTCGAGGACCGCGGCGCGCGCGACCGCGGTCGCATGGTCCGCGAGCAGTAACGACAACGACGGCTCCGCGGCGCCGAGCCGACCCGGCGCATTGAGCCGCGGCGCGAGCTTCCACGCGATCGTCCTCGCATCGATATCGCGATCCGGATCGACGCCCGCCGACGCGAGCAACGCCGCGATGCCAGGACGCACGCGGCTCTGCAACCGCTTCATGCCGAGGGACGTGAGGATCCGATTCTCCGCGTTGAGCGGGACCATATCCGCGACCGTGCCGAGCGCCACAAGATCGAGCAGGTCACGCACATCAGGCTCTGGCCGCTGGCGATACCAGCCGCGATCGCGCAGCTCGGTTCGTACCGACGCAGCGACGTAGAACGCGAGCCCGACCGAGGCCATGCCGCGGAACGGGAACGTCGAATCCGTGCGGAATGGATTCACCAGTGAGTGCGATGGATGCACGGTGCCGGCCGCAGGTACGGTGTGGTGGTCGACGACTATCACCTCGACGCCGAGCGCGGCGCCGGCGTAGATCGCGTCGAGATCGCTGGTGCCGCAATCGCCGGTGATGACGAGCTTGCACTCGCGCGCCGCGAAATCGGCGGCCGCATTCGCGGTGAAGCCGTAGCCCGCTTCGCGCCGGGCCACGGCGCACTCGACGTGTGCGCCCGAGGCCCGCAAGAACGAGGTAATCAACGCGGCTGTGGTGACGCCATCGACGTCGTAGTCGCCGAACACGCCGATCCGTTCGCCACGCTGGACGGCATCCGCGATCCGACCGACGGCGCCCGCCATTCCGGCGAGCCCGAGCGGTGGCCGCAGGGCCGCGAGGCGCGGATCGATAAAGCCCTGCGCTTCGGACGGCTCGGTGACACCGCGCGCGACGAGGCACCGCGCGGTCGCCGGACGAACTCGAAGGCTCGACGAGATCCGGCTGACGACCCGGTCATCGAGAGTGCGCAAACGAACATCCACGCGCGCACCCTAGTGGGCCGCTCTGACACCGAGCCTCGTAAGATCCCGGGAGAACTGATGATCCCGGGATCTCGAAACGCAGTACCGTGCCTGATGACTCGTGCTCGCAGCGCTCTGCTCTTCGCGTGTTTGTCGTCGGTAGGCGCCTGCGAACGCGCCGCGAAGATGGAACGCCACGAGCTCCCGGGGCTCGCGATCGATCTTCCCCGCGGGACCGAAATCCCCGGCTATACCAGCCTCGAGTACGCCAACGGTTCGATCGGAATCCAAGACCCCGAGCACGGGCGGGTCGCGATGCTCCAGTGGAGCGTCGGCACGAAGCTCGGAGGCCAAGAGCTCGACGCGATGCTCGCCGGCCTTCGTACGATCATGAAGACGTCAGGCTCGGCGACGCGCATCGTCGACCCACCGGGCCCCGGCCCCGGCAGCAACGTCGAGACGCTCAGGATCGACGCCGATCCGTTCCCGTTCTATTTGAGCCAGGTCGAGTGTGGTGCGCGCAACATCGTGATCGTCAGCGGCGCACTGCGCGATGCGGATCCGTTACGCCACGCGATCGTCGGGAGCCTCACGTGCAAGCCCGAGCCGGTTGCCGAAAAGAAGCTCTCGGAGGTCACGCTCGACATCCAGATCGAGCTGCCCGGGTGGCACGTGCTGAGTAAGGACGAGGGCCAGTTGATGCTGCAGAACGAGAGTGGATCGATCGCGATGCTCCAGCCGATGGGCGTGATGGATCGGAAGGACTTCATGGCCGCGCTCGGACCGATGCTCCAGCAGGCGTTCAAGGGCACCGTCGTGGTCGGCGCGGCCGAAGGTGATGTTGTGCCGCTCAGCGGCACGCTCGAGGGCAACTCCATGTTCGGCCTGTCACGGCTGATCCAGTGCGGCAAGCGCTCGACGCTGGTGATCCAGCTGTCGGTCACGCGCGCGCTCGCCGACGAGCTCCGGCCCGCAATCGACGCCGCGAAGTGCTTGGCGCCGGGCGAGGCTCCACCGACCTGGCAAGCCCCGCCCGTCGAGCCCGCCGCGAAGTAACTACGCTTCGGTCGCGGACTCGTCGACGACCTGGACGGGAGTCGGCAGGTTCCGCTTCTTCGGCGGCCCCGAGTACCACTTCTTCGAGATGTACATGAAGATCGGCGCGGCGAGGAAGATCGACGAGTAGGTCCCGACGATCACGCCGACGTTCATCGCGAACGCGAAGTTCTTCACCTCGCCCGTTCCAAAGATGTTCATGATGAGCGTGGTCGCGAACACCGTCGACGACGTCAGGATCGTCCGCACGAGCATCTCGTTGATCGAGATGTCGATGATGCGCTCGATCTTCTTGTCCTTGAGCTTTGCCTGGTTCTCGCGGATGCGGTCGAACACGATCACCGTGTCGTTGACCGAGTAGCCCATGACGGTCAGGAGGCCTGCGACCGACACGAGCGACACCTCGGTCCAGGTCACGGCGAACACGCCGATCACCATGATCGCGTCGTGGATCGTCGCGAACGCGGCGCCCGGCGCATACCGGATATCGAACCGGAACGCGAGGTACAGCATGATGAGGAAGATCGCGTAGATGATCGCCTTGGCCGCGTCGTCGCGGAGCTTGTCGCCGGCCTTCGCGCCGACACCGTAGCTCTGCTGGACCGAGGCTTCGATGTTCGGCACCGAGGCCTCGAGCATCTTCTCGTACTGGCGATCGAGGCCCCACATCGCGAAGGTCTCGTTGAACTCCTGCGTCCCTTCATCGGGGCGCGTGTTCTGCTGCTCTTCCGCCGCGAGCCACGGCTTCATCTCGAAGCCCGAGGCCGCGAACACCGGCGCGGCCTCTTCGGCGCGGATCGCCTTCTTGGCGCGGACGTGCAGCGTGTCGCCGGTCCACGACGCCTTCGTGATCTCGCGATCCTTGAACTTCTCGAGGAACGCGTCGTGCGCCTTCGTCTCCTGGGCCGGCTGGAGCGCCGAGAACCGAGGCGAACGGATCATCATGCCTTCGATGTGTTTGCCGGAGTCGTCGTCCCACGAGATGTCGGAGACGTCGACGCCCCCTTCGCCCGCCTTCTTGAGGGACTCGCGGACCTGCGCCGGATCGACCTTCGTGTACGCGTGCGAAGCCTTGTCCTTGAACGCGAAGATGATCTCGGTGCCGCCTTTGAAATCGATCGTCCAGTTCATGTACTCGCCGCGCACCGACTTGTTGACGAACAACGAGCCGATGGCGGCAGCCATCAAGAGCACGGAGATGATCAACCAGGCTCTGAACTTCGCGACGAACGCGAAGTTGTTGCCCGGGGGCAGCAGGTATCGGAACTTGTGCTTGTGAGTGGCCGCTACGGGCTCTTTTTCGCTCATGGTCGGCGCCTCAGATCGAAATCGTCACGAGGTGACCCTTCTTCCTGGCAACGTTCCAGTCGAAGAGAATCCGGGTGACCCAGATGTTGGTGGTGAGGGTGGTGAAGACGCCGACGAGCAGCATCACGGCGAAGCCCTTGATCGGACCCGAGCCGTACTGCAGGAGCACCCAGCCAGCGGCCGCGGTGGTGAGCTGACCATCGAGGATCGCGGTGAACGCGCGCGAGAAGCCGAGATCGATGGCGCCGCGCACGGATTTCCCGAGGTTCAATTCATCTCGTATGCGCTCGTAGATCAGGATGTTGCCGTCGACCTCCATGCCGATCGACAGCACGATGGCCGCGATGCCCGGCAGGGTCAGCGTCGCGCCGAAGATCGCCATGACGGCGAGCGTGAGCAGGATGTGGAACACGACCGCGAACACCGCGATCCACCCCGACCAGCGGTAGACGCCGACCATGATGAGGATGACCAGGACGATGCCGATCGCGAACGAGAACTTGGTCTTGTCGATCGCATCGCGGCCGAGTGTGGGACCGACATCGGAGTGAGTCGCCTCGACGAGCGGGGCCGGCAGCGAGCCGGTCTTGAGCACGGCGACGAGGTCATCGCGCTCTTTTTCCATCGTGCGGGCGTCGCTGCCACCCATCGTGATCTGCGCGCGGCCACCACGGATCGCGCCGTTGATGGTCGGCGCCGATCTGACCGTGTCGTCGAGGATCGTCGCGAACTTCATGCCGACGATCTGCGAGGTCACGTCGCCAAAGATCCGGCCGCCGAAGCGGTTGAACTCGAGCGAGACGACCGGGCGGTTCGTGGTCGGGTCGTACGTACCGCTCGCGTTCTCGATGCCTGAACCCGTGAGGCGGACGGCTTTCTCGAGGTAGTACGTGCGCCACGAGGTGCGCTTGTCGAGGTCGTCCGGCTGCTTGTCGACTTCACCGAACGCGAGCTGGTGATCGCCGTCGAGCTTGAGGCTCGGGTCCGTCGCGACCAGGCCACCGTAGTTCGGATCCCAGAACTCCGTCGAGGCCGGCTTCGTGCTGTCGCGGCCCGAATCACCGAAGATATAGCGCGTGATGATCTCGCGACCTCTGACCCGGACCGTGACCTTGTCGCCGTGGATCTTGGTGTCGTTCGTGAGCTTGGAGTTCTTCTTCGCCCACGCGAGCGGCACGTCGACATCGCGGTCGGGTGCCTTGAGGAACTTGTCCTTGTGCACGCCGCCTTCGTCGGGCTTCCACTGATCGGGGAGCGCGCGAATCTCGAGCCGGATCGCCTCGGGGTCCGTCGGCTTGTCGTTCTTGTCGGCGCCGACGTGGCGGTACAGGTTCAGCATGTACGCCGAGCCCGAGTGGTTGCCATCTTTGGTGCAGCCCGTCGGCGGCGGCTGGAAGCAGTCGTCGACCACCTTCATCTCGAGCTTCGCGGTGCGCGCGATCAGCTCCTGGGTCTCGATGATCGCCTGCGACTTCGGATCGCCGGGGAGCTCGACGATGATGTCATCGCCCTTCTCGACCACGCTCGGCTCGGCGACGCCCTTCTCGTTGATGCGATCGCGGATCGTGGCGACCGCGTTCGTGAGTGCGCTCTTCTTGATGCCGTCTGCGTAGGCCTGCGAGACAAAGAAGCACAGCGAGCTCTTGCCCTCGTCGGCCGAGCACTCGCGCCAGTCGACGACCTTCGCATAGTCGCTGCTGATCTTGCCCTTGAGCTCTGCCATCTTGGTCGGGTCATCGAGCCTGACGGTGACCGCACCCGTCGGGATGCCGGCGGTCGCGTTGGGGAGCGCGACCGAGCCCTTGATCTTGTCATCGACCATGCGCGTATCGAGGTCACGCTTGATCTCGGACGCCTTGTCCTCGACGGCGCGATCGAGCGCGATGTTGTAGACGATGTGCTTACCGCCCTGAAGGTCGAGCCCCAGGCTGATCTGGTTGCCGAACAACTTGTTCAGCGGCCAGACCGTCGGCAGCTTGTCTCGCGACACGAAGCTCGGCGCGAGCGTCGCTACGCAAAACAATACGATGGCGAACAGCGCGAGCGTGCGCCACTTCAGACTGCGATCCATGAGTCCACCCTGTAGCTACGAAGAAAGAAGAATCAAGCCGCGCTCTTGCCGCTTTGCGCAGCGCCTTCGGGGACTTTGCCTTCCCACTTGCCTTCAACGTAGGCACGGGGAACGCGGACGCGGACTTTTTCCTGGAGCTCGAGGACGAGCACGCCGTCATCTGACACGCCGGTGATCTTACCGATCATGCCGCCGCGCGTGATGACTTCGTCACCCTTGCCGAGCTTCGCGAGCATCGCTTGGGTTTCTTTCTGCTTCTTCACCTGTGGGCGGATCAGGATGAAATAGAAGATGCCGAACATCACGAGCATCATCACAATTGGAGACATGGCGTTCATGGTCGGTTACCTCGGAAAACCGAGGGTTTGTACCCCTGCCCCCCCTGTAGGTCAAGGCGAACTCAGGCCCGCTCGCCGGCGGCCAGGATCCGGTCGCGCATTGCGCGGACGTGGCGCGCGTAGAACGTGAGATTGTGCAGGGTTGCGAGCCTGGCGTAGAGGATCTCCTTGGCCTGATAGAGATGTCGCAGGTAGGCCCGGGAGTGGGTTTGGCACGTGTGGCACGGGCACTCGGGGTCGATGGGGCCGGTGTCCATCCGGTTCGCGGCATTCGGAATGTTCACCCGTTTGCCGGACTGGGTGAACAAATAGCCGTTGCGCGCGTTGCGGGTCGGCATCACGCAATCGAACATGTCGATGCCGGCTGCGACCGCCTTGGTGAGGTCGTTCGGCGTGCCGACGCCCATCAAGTAGCGCGGCCGCTCGGCCGGCATGAGGTGCGCGATCTCGTCGAGGATCCGGTAGGTCTCCGCGATGCCCTCGCCGACCGCGAGGCCACCGAGCGCGTGGCCATCGAAGTCGAGCGCCGTGATCTCGGCCATGTGGCGCTTGCGGCGCTCGGTATCGATGCCGCCCTGGATGATGCCGAACACTGCCTGGCCTGGCGCGTGCGGCGCGAGCCGGCTGCGCTGGGCCCATTGCGTGGTCCGGCGCAGCGCGTTTTCGTGGACCTCCGCGGTGGCGTCGCCGGGCGGACATTGATCGAAGCACATCGCGATGTCCGAGCCGAGGATGCGCTGGATGTTCATCGAGACCTCCGGCGTGAGCCGGTGCTTGCTGCCGTCGATGTGCGAACGAAACGTGACGCCGTCGTCGTCGATCTCGTTGAGCTTCGCGAGCGAGAACACCTGAAAGCCACCCGAGTCGGTGAGGATCGGGCGATCCCATGCGGCGAGCTTGTGGAGGCCACCGACGTGCTCCATCACCTCGAGGCCGGGACGCAGATAGAGGTGGTAGGTGTTGCCGAGGATGATCTTCGCGTCGATCGGGGGCGCGCGCAGCTCGTCGGCGGTCATCGCCTTGACGCTGCCAGCGGTGCCGACCGGCATGAACACCGGTGTCTCTATATCACCGCGCGGCGTGTGGAGGATGCCGGCGCGAGCGTGGCCGAGCGTGGCGAGCAGCTCGAACGACCAGCCCGGGGTCGGCAGCTTATGGAGCACGATGTACCAGGCTCGCGTCGCCGTAGCTGAAGAACCGATAGCGCTGCGCGACAGCGTGGTTGTACGCCGCGAGCACCTTCTCGGTACCGGCGAACGCGCACACGAGCATCAGCAGCGTCGATTCGGGAAGGTGAAAGTTCGTGATCAGGTGCGACACGAGGAACTCGTGGTTGCTGCCCGGATAGATGAACAGATTCGTGGTGCCCGCGCCCGCGAGGCCGTGCGACGCCTCGAGTGCGCGCAGCGCGGTGGTGCCGAGCGCGACGATCGGCCGGCCCGTCGCGATCAGCCGTGCGGTCGCGTCCGGAATCACGTAGCGCTCGCGATGCATCTGGTGCGCGCGCACGTCGTCGACGCGGATCGGCTCGAACGTGCCATAGCCGACGTGCAGCGTGACGGTCGCGATCGAGATGCCTTTCGCGGTGAGGGCATCGGCGATCGCCGGCGTCATGTGAAAGCCGGCGGTCGGCGCGGCGACGGCGCCGGGCTCCTTCGCGAACATCGTCTGGTAGCGATCGCGATCGCTCGGCTGATCGGCATCGCGGTGGATGTAGTGCGGCAGCGGCACGTGGCCGATCCGATCGAGCAGCGCGTACGGCTCGCCGGGGAGCGCGACCGCGATCGAACCATCGGGCGCGCGCTCGGCGAGCACCTCGATGAACGTCTCGGCGTCGACGTGGATGCGCTGGCCCGGCCGCAATGGACGGCGCGCGCGCGCGAGCGCACGCCACGCCGACGTACCAGTGGCCTCGGCGAGGAGGGGATCGGGCTCGAGTAGCAGGAGCTCCACGTTGCCCCCGGTGTCCTTCTTACCGACGACGCGTGCCGGGATGACCCGGGTGTCGTTTGCGACGAGGATCGCGTCCGCGGGTAACAACTCGACGATGTCCGTGAATCGCAGATCGCTGAGCTCGCGATCGACGTGCAACAGGCGCGACTGATCGCGAACCGCGGCGGGCTCTTGCGCGATCAGCTCCGGTGGAAGCTCGAACGTGTAATCAGTCGGGCGAAACAACGCGCGCAAGCTAGCACGCCGCAATCGCGTGAACGACGCGGTGTCTGCCGTCCGTGCGCTGTATTGTCCCCCGCATGCGAGCGGTTCATTGGATCGGCGTCATTTTGCTCACTGGCACCGCGGCTGCGTCCCCGCTCGCGCACCTCGAGCAGGATGTCGATGGCGATGGCAAGGTCGACAAGGCTTCGGTCGAGCCAACCGGCGACCTCGTGATCCAGGGCATGACACGCAGCGTACTCGCGTTGCGCCCCCAGCCGGTCACCGCCGAGCTCGTTGCGACGAACGTGCGTGGTACGCCGATGGTCTCGGCGCACTACACCGCCGCGGGCTACGACGAGACCTCGGTCTACGAGTTTCGCAGCGGCGTCTGGATCCAGGTCCTGCGCGAGCCGACCGGGCCAGTCCCGCCCGATGGCGACTACAGTGTCGCGATCGCACCCACCGCGAATGGCATCTATCGCTACCAGCTGCGTGCGGGCTTTCACCGCTGCGACGGCAAGCCGGCGTACCTGTTCGCCGAGGGCTGGAACGGCAAGAAGTTCCAGCGGCTCTCGAAGCTCCCGATCGATGTCGCCGACACCGCCCCGGTGCTCGTCGCGAAGCCGGATGGACAACCCGCGGTCGCCCCTCTGCTCTATCAAGCGCGCGAAGCCTCCTACGAGATCGGTGCGGAGAATGCGAGTGCGCTCCCGATCCCGACGGAGCTCGAAGACGGCAAGCCCGCGACCGCGTGGCGCGAAGAGCTGACCACGATCGGCGAAGGCCAGTTCTTCACGTTCGAGCCGCGCTCCACGAATGCGAAGGCGCACGAGGTGCGGTTCGTCGCGGCGGCGCTCAAGGGTACCGAACGACCCAGACGCGTCGCCGTGGTCGGCGCGCAGGCAGCGTTCCACGTCGAGCTTGCCGATATCGAGGGTGCCCAGAGCGTCGAGCTCCCGCAGTCCATCGACGGTTGCGTGAGCGTGGTGATCGAGAGCGCCTACGGCGGCGATCACGGCTCGCTCGCGATCGGCGAGCTCGCGGTGTACGGCGATGGCGAACGCGCAGGCGGTGGTGAGGCCTCGCTCGCCAAGGTGATCGCCGAGGGTGGTGACATCAAGACCGCGATCCAGGCGCTCGGCCGGCGCGGCGCCTCGGCGGCAACGGCCCTCGACGGAGAGCTCCAGAAGGCGACCTCGGCGGGCGCACGCACGCGACTGGTCCGCGCTCTCGGGGGGATCCATGATCCGAGCGTCGCGTCGGTGCTCGAGCGCGCGCTCGCGCAAAATCGCGTCGAGGATCCCGAGGTCGACGCCACGCTCGTGGCGATGGGCGAGCAAGGCTTCGCGCAGGAGCTCCACGATCTCATCGCGAAGAAAGAAATCTCGGTCGTACATCGCGCGGCCGGTGCGCGCGCGTTGGGCCGAGCGCTCGCGCAAAATGCGAAGGTGGATCCGGCGCTCTTGATCGATCTCGCGGGCGAAGGATCCGCCGACCAGCGCAAGGCCGTCATCGAAGCGCTCGCCCGTGCACCCGCCGCGGTCCTCCTTCCTGCGGCGTCCGCCGCCACGACACCGGAAGCCGCGGGCGACCTCTATCGTGCCGCGACGCGACGCGTTCGCTCGGTGCCCGGCGAGGCACCACCCGTCGTTGCCACCTACGTCGAGGCGCTCGCCACCGCGACCGACTACGAGCGGCGCTATCGCTTGATCGACGGGCTCGCCGCACTCGGCGACAAGGTCGCGCTCGATCGCGTCAGCGCGCTGCTCCACTCGCTGCCCACCGGAGGTGCGCGTTTCGCGCTCGATCAAGTCGGCGCGAACGCGATCGCGAAAGCGCCGCGCGCCGATGCGCTCGAGCTGCTCCTGTTCTTCATGCATGAAGCCGATCCGGGCGTACGCTACGCCGCGCTCACCGCGCTCGGTGCGGCCGAGAGTGGACCGCCCGGCCCGTGGCACGCCGCGGTTCGCGCCGATGAGATCGATCGCGTGATCCAGACCGCGCTCGTGAGCGACACGTGGCCCGAGGTTCGCGCGCGCGCCGCCCAGATGCTCGGCGCTCGCTGCTCGCGCTCCGGCCCCGCCACGTCGCTCACCGATGCTGTACATCGCGATCCCGAGCTCGCCGTGCGCAACGACGCGCTCTCGGCGCTCGCCGAATGCAGAGCGACGGGAGCTGGCGATCTGCTCGCGAAGACCTGGGATAATCCCAAGCAACCGATCGAGCTGCGCCAGCACGCGATCGATCTCGTGGTCGAGCTCGGCGACCGTACGCTCGCGACCAAGCTCGTCGCAAAGTTCCAGCAGTGGCAAGGTGCCTCGCTCGAATCCACCGAAGCTCTCGCGCTCGCGCAGAACGCGGCATACGCGATCGGCCGCTTGAGCCCACCGGGCGCTGGTGACGTGCTCCTGGGCGCCCTCGACGATGGGGCATTTCCCGAGATCGTCGCCGCGGCCGCGACTGGCCTCGGGTTGATGGGGCACGCGTGTCCGGCCGCAGCCAAACCAAAGCTTCGCAACCTCGCGCGTTCCGAGGAACAGCAGGTCTCGATCGCCGCTGCTCACGCGGCAGCGATCTGCGGCAAGTAACCGCGCTTCGATCGCGCAGCATGCTCTCCGCGTGCACACGATGATCGCCTCATGAGACTGGTGCGCTGCGTAACATTCGCTCCGGAAGGCTTACTTCGCCTCGCCTCTTGCTTTGGTCCATCGTGGTCGCCCGGCCTTGCAGCGACGGGCGCATGCGGCGCCAGCGCTACCGACATCGCTGATGTCGACGCGGGCACGCGGAGTTTCACGTCGCACGCGAGGGCGCCGAGCCCACCGCCGGCGTCTCCACCCAGCTCGTGTTCAAGCCGAACGATGGCGTCAAGCCCGACTTGATCTACGGCTGGGTTGGCCTCACGGATACGACGCGGGCGACGGCGACTTCGACGATGACATCATGTGACCGTCACCGCTGCCGGCTGGCTCGCTGATCTTGTTCGACCGCCTGTGGCATCACGGCTGACATCACGTGCTCGTCGCCGCTGCCGGCTGGCCCGCTGATCGGCTTCGACGTGACGCTGGCGGGCGCAGGCTAAAGCGCTGCGAGCGCGTCTTTGAGCTTCTGATTCTGCGGCTCGATCTCGAGCCCACGCTGGAACATCGACTTGGCCTTCGGCGCCTGGCCGAGCTCGATGTGAATCCGGCCGAGCGCCCAGTAGGCCTCGCCCTTCGTCACGCCTGCATCGGCATCGAGGTTCTGCAGCACGAGCGATTGGTAGATCTTGCGCGCCTTCTCCCAGTCGCTCGCCGCGAAGTAGAGTCGACCGAGGCCCATCATGGTCGAGACATCGGTCGGGTTGACGCGCAGCGCTTCCTCGTACGCCGCCATCGCACCGGGACGATCGTTGCGCGCTTCGAGGATGCTGCCCTGGCGCTGGCGGAACTTCGCGACGTCCTTCATGCGACGCGCGGTCTTCGCTTCGGTCGCGAGCCGGTCGTAGATCGGAGCGGCTTCGTCGAGCCGGCCCGCGGTGAAGTACATGTCGGCGAGCGGTCCCAGGACGCGGATGTCGTCGGGCGCAGCATTCGCGGCACGCGCGAGAGCGGCGAGCGCCGCGTCGATGTGGCCCGCCTTGCGCTCGAGGTCCGCGATCTCGACGAGGAGCTCGAGGCTCGCCGTGCCCGGTGTCGCATCCAGGCGACGCTGCAGCATCTCGGCGAGCAGGCCATTGTCACGGCGTTCGCGCGCGAGCTTCTCGAGCGCATCGATGGAAGGCGAATGCGTAGGATCGTGGCGCAGCGCTTGTTGAAAGTGCTGGATCGCCGTGTCCTCGTCGGAGTCGCCGACCCGCGCGACCTCGCCGAGCCGGAAGAACAAGTCCGCGGCGTCGCGACCCTTCGGATCGAGCGCCAGCGCTTGTTCGAGCGTGGCCTTGCACTTCGTCCAATCGCCAGAGCGCCCGTAGATCTTCGACAGCCGCGTTAGCGCGGCGACCGAGCCTGGCTCGCGCGCGAGGATCTTCTCGAGGATCTCACCGGCCGCATCGGGCGAATCGAGCTTGCCCTCCCAAACATCGGCGGCGCGAGCGAGTGACTGGACCTCGGCGCGGGTATCGCCGAGCGTGCAGTAGAGCTCGGCGCGACGCTCGAGCAACTCGACGAGATCGTGATGGCGGCCGGCGGTGTCGAGCAAGCGCTCGAGCTCGTCGTACGCGCGCTGGCTGGTGTTATCGATCTCGAGCGCGGAGTACCAGGCCGTGATCGCGTCTTCGACCGACTGGCGTCGGCCTTCGGCGAGCTGCGCCATCTCGGCGTAAATCGCGATCTTGTCGCCGGGCGACTTCGCGAGATCGAGGCGGCGCGTCTGGATGTCGCCGACCGCGATCCAGTCGTTGTTCTTCGCGAGGGCCTGCTCGAGCTGGCCCAAGCTGGTGACGTCCTCGGGATCGAGGTCGACCACCGCCTGCCACGCCGAAACTGCACGCGGAGTCTCCGCTTCGAGACGGGCAATCTCGACCCGTACGTTCTTCTCGTCGGTCGGCTCGGGTGCGAGGCGCGCAACGCGGGTCAGCGTGTCGACGAGAGACGACCGGTCGTCGGGCGTGTGGCCGTTGCGATAGATCCGCGCGAGCTGATCGAGCGCGTCGCGATCGTTGTCGTCGTCGCCAATGATCTCTTTCCACGCGTGGATCGCGGCGCCGCGATCACCCGCACGCTCGGAGATCTGCGCGACCTCGGCGTACGCCGCGCGGCGCTCGCTCGGCTCGGGCGCGACCTTGCCGCGTTGGCGAAGCGCTTCGCCGAGCGCGACGGGGTCGCCGCGCAGGCGCAGGATCTCGATCAATGGATCGAGCGCGGCGAGCTCTGCGGGCTCGAGCGCGAGTGCCGCGCGATAGGTGCCGACCGCTTCTTCGGCCTGGCCCAGCTTGTCGCGCTGGACGCGGCCGAGGAACACGAGCAAGGCGACCTGCACGTCGAGCGAACGGGACGGCGCATCCGACGCCGTGACGATCGAGCCAAGCTTGTGCGCGGTCTCGGTCCATTGACCGAGGCGCTCCGCGAGCCGCTCGACCTCGTTCAGTGCGTGGTCGGACGCCGGATCGACTTCGAGCCAGCGCAGCGCCGCATCGAGAGCGCGCGCGAGATTGTTCAGGCGGTGCTCGTACAGCTCGACCAATCGCTGGAGAATCGCCGCGCGATCGAGCTGGTCGCTCGTGGTCGCGAGCTTGGCCTCGAGGACGTTCGAGAGCCGCTGCGCATCGCCATCTTGCTCGAACAGCGGCTCGAGCACTTCGACGATGTCGCGGCGCAGCTCGCCCTCGGTATCCAGCATCCGCTCGAGTGCGGCGCGCGCTTGCGGGTGCCCCGGGACGAGGCCGAGCACGTCGCGATACGCCGCGACGGCGGCGCGCGGAGACGCGAGCGTGGTCTCCTGCAGGTCGCCCATACGGAACAAATACTCGGCTGTCTGCGGCTCGCTCTCGGCCGCATCGGCCTGACGACGCAACACCGACGCGAGCTCGGCGGACTTGTTGCTGCGATAGAGCACGCGTTCGAGCGCGGAGAGCGCCGCGCGCGGCTCGGGGCTCCTCGTGCCGCGATCGAACGCGCGCGCGGCGCGATCGAGATCGTTCAAGCGATCCTCGGCGATCGAGCCGAGGCGCATCGCGTACGCCTGTTCGACATCGGGAGGCAGCGGCTTGTCCTGATCGTCGAGCCGTTCGTCGAGCAGTGCCGCGAGATCACGCCACAGGTTCTGGGTCTCGGCGAGCCGCATCAGCGGCTGCAAACGGTCCGCGTCTTCCGGATCGTCGGCGAGCGCCCTACCCCACACCACGAAGGCCTGGGCAGGTTGGTTCGCGAGTGTCTCGCGGGTCTCGGCGAGCGCCTGCCAGTCGGCACGACGCGCTTCCGGATCGCCACCGGTGACCGCAAGGCGACGTTCGTAGACGCGGATCAGGCCCGAGGCTTCGCTCGCCGCGCGGTAGACGCGCTCGAGGATCGGCGTAGCCGCTTCGACGTGGTCGTCCTGTTGCATCAGCGCTTCGAGCGCTGCGCGGGCACCCTCGTGCGCCGGCAACACCTGAAGCGCGGCGCCGAACCGTGGAATCGCCGCATCGGGATCGGCGAGCTCGATCTCGACGAGCTTCGCGGCGCGGAACGCGAGGTCTGCGCGGTCCTTCGCGTTCGCAGCGAGGAGGGCGCGCTTGTCGACGATATCGAGCAGCTCGGGCCACAGCTTCTGCTTCGCGTAGATCCGGTCGAGATCGCCGAGCGCGCCTTGATCGCCAGCATCGTCGTCGAGGATCGCCGTGAGATGACCGATCGCCTGGTAGACGTCATCGAGCTGGCCCTCGTAGACCGCCGCCGCCGCGTGACGCAGCGCCTGGCGCGTTACCTGATCAATCGACAGCTCGATCTTGCGTTCGATTGTTTGCGCGAGCTCGCGCGCAGCATCCTTGTCGCTCGGATCGCCAGCGCGATAGAGCCGCTCGAGCGCATCGAGCGCCGCGCCGTCCGAATCGTCGACGCCGAGCACGTTCTTGTAGGCGATGATCGCCTTCGGCGTGTCGGCCAGCACCTCTTCGTAGAGCGCCGCGACGCGATGGAGCAGCACGAGCCGCACGCCGGCATCTTCGGTGAGCTCGGCACGGCGTTCGACCACCGTCACGAGCTCGAGGACGCGGCCTTCGAGCGCGAGCAAGCGATCGAGCGACGACAGCGCGATGAGGTCATCGGGGCGAGCTTCATCGACCTTGTGCCACGCATCGATCGCGCGCTTGCGATCGCGGCGCTGGCCTTCATGGATCTCGGCCGCGCGGGTCCACAGCCCCGCCGCGAGCTCGCCATTTGGCGCCGACGCCGCACCATCCTCGACGGTACGCGCCGCCTCGTCCCAGGCGTTGAGCTTGCCGGCGAGCGAGAGCAGTTTCGTGAGCGCGGCATCATCCGAGACATCGATTCGCCACGCGCGTGCGAGCGCCGCGAGCGCCAGATCGATCGCACCGCCGCGACCTTCATGGAGCTCCGCGATCTCGTGCAGCGTCTGGACCTGATCGAACGGATCCATCACGTACTCGAGCTTCGCGTCGAGCACGACGACGAGCTTCTGCCACCAGTCCTGCGCGCGATAGACCGGCTCGAGGAGCTCGATCACGCGAGCGCGATGATCGTCGTGAATGACGAGCCGCTCGAGCGCCTGGACGCCACGCTCCCACAGCTTCTCGCCGTGGAGCACTTCCTGGTACTGATCGATCGCCGCGGGGAGATCCTGGAGCTGGTTCTCGTAGATATCGGCGAGCCGCAGGCGGAGCTCGGCGGTCTCCGTGTGGTCGTCGGTGCGACCGAGCCGCGCCTCGAGTAAATCGACGAGATCGTGCCACTGCGCGCGCAGCCGGAACAGCCGCTCGAGCTCGCCGACCGCATCGCGATGCGCGCGTTCCGCGGTCGGAGTCTCACCGCTATCGGTCGCGAGAACCACGTCGCGCCACGCTTCGACGGCGCGCGCGGTGTCCTGCAGGCCGTCCTCGAGCAAGCGCGAGCGCTTCACGAGCGCCTCGATGCGGAGCGCTTCGTCGCCGCGCGTGATCACGTCGTCGTAGACCGAGACCAGATCCGCCCAGCGCTGCGTGCGGCCGAGCAGTTCTTCGAGTCGCTTCACGAGCTCGCGCGCGTTCGGCACGGCATCGTCGGCCTCGATCGCAAGCGCACGGCAGTAGGCCACGAACGCGTGATCGGTATCGTTCAGACGGCGGTCGTAGATCGTGGCGACCACGATCGCGATGTCGCGCACGTCGGTCGTCTCTCCCTGCTCGTCGTCGAGGTAGCCCTGATAACTCTCGGCGACGAACGCCCAGTTCTCGGTGATCGACGCGAGCCGGTTGAGCTGATCGCGCACCGCCGGATCGGACGGTGCCTCGCGGAACACCTTCGCGAACCAGCGCGTGGCGTTCTCGAAATCTTCGAGCTGCTCCTCGAAGAGCCGCGCGACGAAACGGGTGAGCCGCAACCGATCCTTCGGATCCGCGGCGGACTCGAGCTTGGCTTCGTAGACCCGAACGAGGTCGGGCCAGCGCTGCTGCGCCACGAACACGGGCTCGAGCACTTCGGCCGCTTGCGCGCGCGCTTCCGGATCGTTGAGCAGCCGCTCGAGCGCCGCGAGCGCCGCGGGCTGCTTGCTGTTACCGCCGAGCGCGGCCGCGTAATTCTCGATCGCAGCCTCGATGTCGTGGATGTGCTTCTCGTGCAGCTCGCCGAGCTGGACGCGGAGCGCGACCGCCTCTTCATTCGACGTGACGAACCCGAGCCGGCGCTCGTAGAGCCCGACCACGTCGTGCCAGCGGTTCTGCTGGCTGTAGAGCGCCTCGAGCGCGTAGATCGCATCGGCGCGCTCGGGCGCGATTTCCAGGACCTGCTCCCAGACGCGGATCGCGTCGTCGGGACGCTTCAGCGTGGTGTAGATGCCGGCCGCTTCGACCAAGCCATGGACCTGATCGTCGGGCGTCGCACCGAGCTCGGGCGAGGCCTGGCGGAGCAACACGTCGACGAGGTGTTCCGCGTCGTTGGTCTCGCGATAGATGCTCTCGAGGGCGGCGAGCGCACGCCGATCATCGGGTTGGACGTCGAGTACCTTCTGGTAGTACTCGCGTGACATCGCGAGATCGCGGCGCACCGCGCGCGCGAGGTCGGCGATATCGAGGTACAGGCGACGCTGGATCTCGGCGTCGAGGACATCGGGCGCGACGGCGCGATAGACATCGATCAGCTCGGCCTCGCGGCCTAGCTCGCCGGCGAGGCGCTCGGTCTCGCTGACGGAGCGTGCGAGCTCGGGCTCGGTCGCCGCATGGCGGAGGGCCAAGAGCTGCGCTTCGAACGCGCCGGCCTTGTCGCCGAGCCGGTGCTCGCGCAGCATCACGACCTCGTTGAGGGCCTTGAGCTTGGTCGCCGGATCGTCGGTCCACTCGGACTGGCGCATCGAGAGCGAGGCGAGCCGGTCGTCCTTCGCGGTGGCCGAGTAGACGGGGCGCAGGATGTCCGCGGCAGATCCGCGAAGATCAGGATCCTGGAGCGCGGCTTCGACCGCAGCGAGGGCCTCGGGGTGCTGCGCGTCGGCGTGCAGCACGTTCTCCCAGCGATCGAGGGCTTCGACCGGGCGCTGGAGCGGACCACCGAGCAGCTTCGCGACCTCGATCTGCAGCGGCAGCATCGAGTCGCCATCTCGCCCGTGCGGATTGTTCGCGAGCTGACGCTCGTAGATGTCGAGCAGCTCAGCGTGGCGGTTCCCGGCGCGATACAGCCGAGCGAGCTCGGCGAGCGCGCGCACATTATCGCCATCCTCGTCGAGAACTTCGAGCCACGCTGCGGTCGCTTCGCCGGTCTCGTGCAGCTTCTGTTCGTGGATCTCGGCGATCCGACCGAGCAGCGGCACGCTCTCGGCCGGCATCGCATCGATCACGCGGCGCAAGACATCGATCAGGTCGCGCCAGCGCTCCGCGGCCGTGTAGAGCCGCTCGAGGGCATGCAAGGCGCCCTCGTCGCTCGGGTGATCCTGGAGGATGTCGCGCCACGTCGCGATCGCGGCATCGCGTGAATTCAGCTGATCTTCTTCGAGGACCGCAACGCGCGCGAGCAACGCGCGACGCTCCGCCGCACTCTCAGCCCAGTGCGCCTGCCTGCGCTGGACATCGCGTAGCTCTTGCCACGCCTTGCCTTCGTCGTAGAGACGCGCGAGGGCGGCACCGGCGCGGCGCTGGATCGTGGGCGACGTGGCACCGCCTTCGAGCAACCGGCGATACGCGACGATCGCGCGCGGCGCATCGCCGAGCTCGGCGTCGTAGTAGGTCGCGAGCTCGCCGAGCAGCGCACCGCGCGTCGAGAGATCGGACTCGGGCGTCGCTGTGACCGCGGCTTCGAGCGCGGCGGTCGCCTCGGGCCAGCGCTGCAACCACTGCGCGAGGCGCGGCAGCTCGATCCGCGCGCGCTCGTCGGTGGGATCGAGCTTGAGCACTTCGAGCCATGCAGCGAACGCATGGCCGGGGGTGCCGAGCTCGGATTCCTCGAGCTGCGCGATCCGCGCGAGCAGCTCGATCGCTTCGGTACCTTCGACGAGGCCGCGCTGGACCTGCAACAGGCCCACGAGGTCCTGCCACTGCTTGTCGCCTACGTACAGCGGCTCGAGTACGCGGCTGATCCGCATGCGCTGCGAGCCCGCCTTCGGATCGGTGAGCAGGTCCTCGAGCAACTCGCGGCTCTGCGCGTGGTCACGATCGCGCGCGATCACATCTTCGAGGAGATCGATCGAGCGGCTCGGCTCAGCGAGCTCGTGAGAGAACAGCTCCGCCCGGCGGTACGCGAGAGTGTTCGCATTCGCAGCGTCGTACTCGGTGCGACGAGCGAGTAGCTCTTCGAGCTCGGGCCACCTGACAGTCTCGGTGTAAAGCCGATCAAGCGCGGTGAACGCTTCGCTATTCGCGGGCGACAGCTCGAGAGCGCGGCGATAAGCGACGATCGCGCGCGCCGCTTCACCGAGCATCTGCTCCTCGAGCACGGCGAGCTGGAGTAACGCAGTAAGCCGCGAGCGCTCGTCGATCGTGACCTCCGCGCGGCGTTCGAGCAGCGCGCGCAGATCGAGCCAGCGCTGGTCGGCGCGGTACGCGGCCGACAGGGCGTCGAACGCGTCGGTCGCATCGGCCTCGACCTCGAGGACCGCGAGCCAACCGCGCTCGGCGGTCTCGCGATCCACGAGCCGTTCTCCCGCGAGCACGGCGAGCTCGGTCGCGACCGCACGGATCTCTGCTGGCGCGGCGTGGGTCTGCTTGAGCGTGGCGAGTGCGGCGGTGAGCTGCTTGGCCCATTCACCGTCGCGGCCGAGCTGGCCGGCGAGGTTGCCGAGCGCGCGACGGATGTCGGTGTCCTGCGGTTGTGCGGTGACGACGCGCAGACCTGCCGTCCAGGCCGCGCCCGGATCGCCGAGCTCGACATGATAGATCCGCACGAGCAGGCGATCGAGATCGGTCTTCTCGGACGCTCCGGTCTCGTCGGACGCGCGCAGCACTTCGAGCGCGGCCGCTTGCTGCGCCGCGAGCTTGCTCGCTTCGAGATGCGGCAACACCTCGCGGACCGCGGCGATGCGTTCCTTCGGATCGAGCTTTGCCGCGGTCTCCGGCACCAGCACGAGCCTCGCGATCGAAGCGACCGGCTGCGCACGCACGCCACCCGAAGCCGGAGACGCGAGCGCCTCGCGGTAGTACGCGAGTGCCTTCGCTGGTTGCTCGAGGTTGTGCTCGTGGAGCGAGCCAAGCCGCATCACGAGTTCTGCGCGCGCGCTCGGGTCCTTCTCGTTACCGAACTCTTGCGCGAGCACGTTGGCGAGCGATTGGTAATCGCCACGTGCATCTTGGACCTTCGCGAGAGCGCGCAGCGCCTTGGGGTGACCTGGCGCAGCTTGCAGCGCTTCTTGGTACGTCGCCGCAGCGCCGTCGAGATCCTGCAGCTTCTGCTCCTGGATCTGTGCCGCTTCGAGAAGCAGGTTCGCCTTCGCGGGCGCCTCGGTCTCGCGGTTCGCGCGGCGCCGGAACGAAGCGAGGAGCTCGCTCCAATCGGCGACCTGGGTCGCGAGATCCTCGAGGTTCGCCTCGGCATCGCGATCTTCGGGCGCGGCCTGGAGCACCTTGCGGTGGTAGCCGCGCGCCATCTCCGGATCGCTCAAGCGCTTCGTCGCGATCTTCGCGAGCTCGCGGAACGTGCTCAGCCGCTGCGGCTCCGGCAAGGTCCCACCGGCGATCGCGCGCTCGAACGCGCCCACGACCTCTTTCCATTGAACGCGCTCGCTCGCGAGCCGCGTCACATCCTCGTAGAGCTTGGTGTTTGCGGGCTCGAGCTCGTAGGCACGCACGGCCCACGTGAACGCGAGCGTCTTCGATGCGAGCTTTTGCTCGCACAGCGCGCGGATCTGCTCGATCTTCGCGAGCTTCGCCTTGGTCTCGGTCGCAGCGCCGAGCTCGACCTCGTACATCGAGAGCAGCCGCGTCCACTTCTCTTGCTTCTCGTAGATCGGGGCCAGGGCGGCGGCCGCAGCCAGGTGCTGCGCGTCTACAGCGAGTACACGCTCCCACACCTGGCGCGCCCTTTCGAGCGCCTGTGCATTGCCGGGGTTCTTGTCCGCGCGCTCCTGCGCGAGCTGCGCCGAGCGCTCGACGAGCGGCAGCCGCTGAGCTTTTGCATCGATGCGATCCGCGATCGCGAGCAGCGCATCGACGAGCTCCTCCTGCTGACCGAGCCGCGCGTAGAGCTGCTCGAGCCCGACGAAATCGCCTGCCAACGCATAGAGCTCGCGCAAGGTGCGCAGCGCCTTGATGTGGTTGGGCTCGAGCTCGAGGATCTCTTTCCAGGCAACCGCGGCCTGCTGAGGAGCAGCCAGGCGCTCGGTGTAAATTTGGCCGAGCTTCTCGAGCAGCGTGATCGCTTCTTTCGCGGCCGGCGGCGCCTTCGCGCGGGCGAGCGCGACCTGGCGGTGCAAGATCTCGACGTAGGCGAGGTGGCGCTTCTCACGGTCGTAGAGCGCAGCGAGTGCCGCGAGCGTCTCGGTCACATCCGAGGTGCCGGCCTCGCCGAGCACGCGGTTGTGGATTTCGATCGCCAGCTTGGTATCGCCGAGGCGCTCGGCGGCGAGCCGCGCCATCTCGGTCTGTTTGATCCGGCGGTCCGCGGGGGCGAGCGCCGACGCTTCCTTGCCGAGTAGATCGATCAGCTGCCGCCACTGGCGACGCTTCGTATAGATCTCTTTGAGGCGATTGATCGCATCGGTGTCGGTCGGCGTAAGCTCGGCGATCCGCTCGAGCGGCTTGATCGCGTTCGCGAAGTTGCCGAACCGCTCCGACCACAGATCCGCGACTTCGCGGAGCAGCTTCACGCGCTCGCCATCGGGCACGTTCGCGCTCTCGCTCTTGCGCGTCAGCACCGCGATCAGATCATTCCAGCGCCCGAGCGTGCGGAACTTCCCGGCGAGCTCGTCACCAGCGCGCTGGTTATCTGGATCGATCTTGAGGATCGCGTTGTAGGTGTTGATCACCATCACGTCGAGCTTGAGCCGATCGCGATAGATCTCGGCGACCTCGAACAGGCGCGCGGCCTTGCCCGCGAGATCGGTCTCGGACAGGCGATCGACCTCGTCTTTCATCAGGTCGAGGAGCGCGTTCCACTTTTCGGTTCGGCGATACAGGCGCTGTAACGACGAGCGTGCCTGGACCGAGGTCGGATCCTGGCGCAAGTGCTGTTTCCAGGCTTCGATCGCCTTCTCGGGATTGTTCTGCTGCTCGGCCAGCTCTGCGATCTCGATCGAGATCGATTTCTCACCCGAGTTGCTACGCGGACGACGCGGATCGCCGGGCTTGTCGGCCGACTTCAGCATCGTCATCAGCTTTCCGGTCTCGCCCTTCGCCGTGTAGTACGCGCGATAAAAATCGAGGGCGGCCGGGTGCGCCTGGTCGAGCTTGCGGATCCTCCGGAAGTACTCCTCGGCCTGATCGAGATCGTTCAGATGCTTCCACAGCACCATGCCGATCTGGAGCAGCATGCCAAGGTCGTCACCATCGCGGCGCGCCTTGAGCGCGGCTTGGTAGGCGGCGACGACGCCGGGCCAGTCACCCGCCGCTTGCGCCGTATCGGTGACAAAGCGCAGCGCGCGCGGATGCGTGGGATCGAGCGCGAGCACGCGCTTGAGCGCGCGTTCGCCACGCGCCGCATTGCCGAGCCTGATGCGCGCGACCTCGGACAGCGCGATCAGCGCTGCGACTTTTTCGTCGTTCGTGCCAGCCTTCTCGGCGCGCTCGTCGAGCAACTCCGCGAGATCCTGCCAGCGATCACGACGGCGCAGCATGCGCGCGAGGTGGAACGCAGCCTTGGCGTTCTTCGGATCAATCTCGAGCGCCTTGCGCAGATACTGCTCGGCCTGGGGCGCCTCGGGAGAGAACCGGACATAGGCTTCGGCGGCCGAGACGTAGAGCCCGGTCGCGAGGCTGCGATCCGTCGAGGCGGACGCTTCCTGGACGTACTTTGCCGTGAACTTCTGCCAGTTCTCCTCGGCGACGTTGAGCTCTTCGAGCGCTTCGATCGCCATCGCGTCGTTTTTGCGAAGCTCGAGCACGGAGGCGAACGCGGCGTGCGCGGCGGGAACGTCGAGCAGCTCACCGTCGAGCACCATTCCCTTCTCGAGCAGGAGGTCGGCTTGCCGCGATTTGTCGTCGCCGCTCATCGCCGCGATCTCGGCGTCGATCAGCGCGACGACGGCATCGGGTCGACCGCGTGTCGCAAGCAGCTTGCGGGCAGCAGAGAACCGGCTCGCGCGCACTTCTGCGGGAGCTTGTTTAGCGGCGGCAGCGAGCGCCTCCAACGCTTGCGCGTCATCGGGGTCGTGCTCGAGAGTGGCGAGTGATGAGGCGAGGTCGGCCATGGCGCGAGGAGCGCTGATGGTATCGATCACGTTGGGGTCCTACAACCGATCGCGCTTGTCCATTCGGCGAGTTACATCACCCGTGGAGATCGATCCGGAGTGCGCGCGGGTGTATATTTTTTAGCGTGAGTAGTCAGGGCCGAAGCTCTCTCGGCTATCTGCGGCCGTATCGCACGATCATCGCGGGTGGCGTCCTGTGCCTGGTCGCGACGAACGCCGCTTACATCGGTGTCGCGGTCTTCCTCAAAGACGCCGTCCAGGCGATCAAAGACGCTCGCGGAATCGCGGACATCGCCGAGGTCATGCGCTCGCTGTCGCTGCCTGCCAGTCTCGCGGCGGCGCTCGAAGACTGGCGTGGCGTTCACACCGCGCTCGCGACCGATTCGGCCATCCGCGCGGTAAAAATGCTCGTCTTGTTCGCCCTCGTCACCGCGGTCACGCGGATCTTCTCGCGCGTCTGGATCTTCAATGCAGCGCGCGCGGCGGAGTACGATCTACGCAGCGACCTGTTCGGCCACGCGCTGGCGCTGTCGCCCGGCTACTACCGCGACCATCCGACAGGCGATGTGATGTCGCGGCTCACGAACGATGTCCAGGTCGTGCGCGCGATGTGGGGCGCCGGCCTCGTTCACCTGTCGAACGCAATCACCTCGTTCGTGACGGTGCTGCCGTTCATGTTGCTGCTCGACTGGAAGGTCGCGCTGATCGCGATCGTCCCCTACCCGCTGATTTTCTTCATCGGCCAGCTGCTGTCACGCCGGATCTACACGTCGATGCGCGCCGTCCAGGACGAGCTCGGCGGTCTGTCCGCACGGATCCAGGAAGACCTCGGCGCGATCCAGGTGATCAAGACCTACGGGCTCGAAGGGCTGCGCCGTAAGGGTTTCATCGAATCGAGCAAGCGCCTGCTCGACAAGAACATGATCGCCGCGATCGTGCGCATCCAGCTGACGCCGACCCTCAACGCGCTCGCCTCTTCGGCGGTTGCGATCTTGATCGTGATGGGTGGGCGGGCGGTCATTCACACCGATCTAGATGTCGGCGAGTACACCGCGTTCGCCGCGCTGCTCGCCCGGCTGGTGTGGCCCACCCTGACACTCGGCTTCATGCTCGCGCTCGTCCAGCGCGGCCGCGCCTCGTGGAGCCGCCTGGTCGCGCTCCAGGACGAGATCCCCGCAATCCAGGATGGCCACGGCGAGCCGCTCGCCGCCAAGCCCGAGCCCGCGCACGTCGTGGTCAAGGATCTCACGGTCAAGATCGGCGAGCGCACGCTGCTCGATCACGTCTCGTTCGAGCTCGCGCCGAGTACGGTCACCGCGATCGTCGGCCGCACCGGATCGGGCAAGAGCACGCTCGTCGAGGCCTTGTGCCGGCTCATCCCCGTGCCGAACGGCTCGATCGCGATCGACGGGCGCGACATCACGGACTTGCCGCTCGATTCGCTGCGCGCGCAGATCGGCTACGCGCCGCAGGAGGCCTTCCTGTTCTCGACGACGATCGCGGACAATGTCGCCATGGGCTACGGTGCCGGCACCGCGATTCCGGCCGCACGCCGGGCCGAGCTCGAGCGCGTCGGCGCCGCCGAGTCCGCGCCGGATCTCTCCGATGCGCCGCGCGTCACCGAGGCCGCGGATGCCGCCGGGCTCACGCGCGATCTCGCCGTGATGCCCGATCGACTCGCGACCATTGTCGGCGAGCGTGGCATCACGCTCTCTGGCGGTCAGCGCCAGCGTGTCGCTCTCGCGCGTGCGTTGGCGGCCGAGCCTCGCTTGCTCGTGCTCGATGATTCGCTCGCCTCGGTCGATGCCGAGACCGAGCGCGTGATCCTTGCGAATCTCCGGCGCGTGATGAAGGGCCGCACCGCGGTCCTCATCAGCCATCGCATCGCCGCGATCAAGGATGCCGATCAGATCCTCGTGCTCGAGCAGGGCGCGATCGTCGCGAAGGGCACGCACGCAGAGCTGATCGGCCAAGCTGGCGTGTATCGCGACCTCTATCGCACGCAGCTCGATATCGAGTTCGAAATCCGAGACGTCGGCTGATGGCGGTGGCGCGCAAGCCGGGCATCGAAGCCGAGGCCGTCCTCGGCAAGGCGTACGACATCCGGCTGATCAAGCGGATCGCGAAATACGTCCGCCCACACCGCGCGATGCTCGCCGCGTGGGTGCTGTTCATGTTGCTCGGCATCGCGTGCGAGCTCGCCCAGCCCCTGTTGTTTGTCTACGCGCTCCAGCACCACATCCTCGAAGGCAAGATCGGGATGTTGCCGTGGGATGCGCTCGCCTACATGGGGCTCGTCCTCGGGCAGGGCGCCTCGGGCTTCGGCGACCAATGGTTCTTGCAGCTCGCTGGTCAGCGCACGATGCATGACCTGCGGATCTCGATCTTCGATCACGTGCTCGCGCAGCGCGCCGCGTTCTTCGATCGCATCCCGGTCGGTCGGCTGATGACGCGGATGACGAACGACATCGAGAGCCTCAACGAAATGTTCGCTCAGGGCGCGATCACGTTGATCGCGGATGTCGTCAAGGCGATCGGCATCGTCGTCATCATGGTCTCCATCGATGTCCGGCTCTCGCTGCTCACGTACGCGACGCTGCCGCTCGTCTTCATCCTCGTCGAAGTCGCGCGCCGGGCGATGCGCAAATCGTTCCGCCAGATCCGCGTCCGGCTCGCCGCTATGAACGCGTTTGCCCAGGAGCACCTGTTCGGCATCCGCGTGATCCACCTGCTCGGTCGCGGCAAGATCGCGCGCCGCGAGTACGACGAAGTCAACGCCGGCCATCGCGATGCGTATCTCCTCCAGATCCAGGCCGACGCCGCGATGTACGCACTCGTCGAGGCGATCGGTTACATCGCGGCAGGTCTCGTGATCTGGTGGGCGGCGGGCCACCGCATCGAAGACGCCACCACGATCGCCGTCGTCGTGGTGTTCATCGAATACATCAACAAGTTCTTCATCCCGATCCGCGACCTGTCCGCGAAGTACGCCGTCATGCAAGGCGCCATGGCCGCGAGCGAACGCATCTTTCAGCTGCTCGATACCGAGGAGTACGATGGCGTCGCCACACTCGTCGGCGGGATCACGCCGAGAGATCGCGACGAGCCCGAACAACCGTTCAAGCGGGAATCTCCCACGATCGAGATGCGCAATGTCGAGTTCAGCTACGGCGCCGAGCCAGTGCTGCGCGGGATCGATCTCAGCGTGCCCCGCGGTGCGACCGTCGCGGTCGTCGGAGCGACGGGCTCTGGCAAGTCGACCGTCATCAAGTTGCTCACGCGCCTGTACGAACGCGATCGCGGCTCGATCAAGCTCGACGGCGAAGATATCCACGACCTCGAGCTCGCCGATCTGCGTCGCCGGATCACCGTCGTCTCGCAGGACGTCACGCTGTTCGCCGGCACGCTCCGCGACAACATCACGCTCGGCAAGGTTCACAGCCAGGACGAGCTCGATGCCGCGGTCAAGCGCGTCGGCCTCGATCGTGCGCTCGCGCGTCGCGCCGGTTCGGTCGATTCAGCGCTCGGCGAGAAGGTCGCCGAACGCGGTGCGAACTTCTCGGCGGGGGAACGTCAGCTCGTCGCGTTCGCGCGTGCGCTGCTTCGCGATCCCGAGGTGCTCGTCCTCGACGAGGCCACCGCGCATGTCGATCCCGAGGCAGAGGTGCTGATCGAGAAGGGGGTGCACGAGCTGATGAAGGGGCGCACCACACTCGTCATCGCGCACCGGCTCTCGACCATCCGCAATGCGGATCTGATCGTGGTGATGGATAAGGGCTTGATCGTCGAGCAAGGCACGCACGCCGAGCTGGTCGCCAAGGGCGGCCTGTACGCCGCGCTCGAAAAAACGTTCCGCCGCCAAGCCTAGGCGACCTCGTCGCACCGCCATGGCGCGGATCAGCCGCGTAGGTCGGCTGGCGACTTCGCCGGCTTGTCGGTCTTGTCGTTCTTGTCGTTCTTGTCGTTCTTGTCGTTCTTGTCGTTCTTGTCGTTCAGGACTTCGGCGTTCTTGTTCGCTGGCTTCTCGAGCGTCGGCTTGTCGGCCGGCGATGGTTGCTCGCGGCCCGGCGCCTCGGAAGGTTTTGCTACCACGGTTGGCTTCTCGGGCTCGAGCGTCACCGTCGGCGCAACGGGGACATCGGCCTTGGGGCCCCCTGGAGTCACGCAGCCTTCCTGGGTCGCCGACTCGCTGACCACATCGCCGGTCTTGGGATCGGGGTGCGGCTGCGCGCAGGCCAACACGAGACTGATGACCAGGGATGCCGACATGCACGCACCCTTACCGCGGGGTCAGGTCCGACGGCAACTACGCAGCGGCTGGCTCGGAGTTCTTGTATGATTTTAGGTGAATGCCGAGGGGGCTAGAGGAACGGCTGCGGAGCGCTGTCGAGCTGATGGCCGACGGCGCGATCTTCGCCGACACGACCTCGGGCGAAGTCCTGATCAATCGCGCCGCACGCGAGATGCTGGGAATCCCGCTCGATGCCGCAGTCGACACGACCTATCTCAAGGACATCGTTGGGTTCTATCCCTTCGAGCTCGCCGCAGGGTCTCCCGATGGCCAGCCGATTCGTGAGGAGGTCCGCGTCGCCGATCGGCTCCTGCACTCCGTGGTGACGCCGCTTCGCGAGGACGACGTCCCGATCGGCGCCATCGTCGTCTTGCGCGACCTCGGCGACACGGCCGACATGGCGCGCCGCCGCGCGGAGTTCGCGCAGGTGATGTCGCACGAGCTGCGCACGCCGCTGACCTCGATCAGTGGAGCGCTCGATATCGTGCTCTCGGGGTACGCCGGACAGATGAGCGACCGCCAGCTGCGCTACGTCGACATGGCGCGGCAAGCGGCGACGCGGATGAACCAACTGATCGATCAACTGCTCGATCTCGCGCGTTCGCAAGTCGGCGCGATCAACCTCGCGACCGCGCCGGTGCAGCTCGATCGGCTCGCGCGTGAAGTGATCGATCGCTATCGCCAAGCCGCCGGGAACAAGCAGCTCACGATGATGTTGAGTGCGTCTGCCGAGCACATCTCGATCCTTGGCGACCCCGAGCGGCTCTCGCAGGTGCTCGGCAACTTGCTCACGAATGCGATCCGGTTCGCGCCTCCGAACGGCATCATCGATGTCGAGGTGTTCGGTCCTCCGCTCTCGGAAGATGCGGTCGGTGTTTCGGTCCACAATTCGGGCGAGCCGATCATGGCCGAGGATCGCGAGCGGATCTTCGAGCCGTTCTCGGCATCGAGCCGGCGCGTCGGTGGCACCGCCCTCGGGCTCTCGATCTCGCGCACGATCATCGAAGCGCACGGTGGCAAGATCTGGGTCGAGTCCGACGGCGAGGGCACCAAGTTCGTGTTCACGCTGCCGGTGTCGCCGCGCCAAGAAGAGCTCACCCAACCGATCATGATCGAGCCCGATGGGCCGGTGCGGCGGCGCGGCTTGGGCGACAACGTCGCGGCACTCGTCGTCGACGATGACCCTCGGCGCGCCCTGCTCATCAAGGGCCTGTTGACGGCCCTCACGGATCGCGTGCTGGTCTGCCACGACGCGGATGGCGCGCTCGCATTCGCACGGGCCGAGCACCCGGCTCTCGCCGTGATCGCGGGCTCGTTGCCCGAGGCCTCCGCGTTGCTCGCGATCTTCGAGCACGATCCAGATACCCACAAGACCGCCGTGATGGTCGTCGGCGAGCCCGATCGTCGCGTCGACTTCCTCGCCGCCGGCGCCGACGACATGATGGACTTTCCGATCCAGCCCGCGGCCTTCCGCGATGCATGCTTGCGGATCGTCGAGAGCGGCCGTCGCGAAGCACCGCGCGTGCTGGTCGTTGACGACGATCCATCGATTCGCCAGATCTGCCGTGAGGTCCTCGAGCTCGGTGGCTACCAAGTTCGCGATGCCGGCTCCGCCACGCTCGCACTCGCCGAGGCGCGCCGGTTTCGGCCGGACATGATCGTCCTCGACGTGCTGATGCCGAATATCGATGGCTACCGCGCGGCCGAAATGATCCGCGCTGATCCAGCGATCGGGATGGCGCCGATCATGTTCCTGTCCGCCCGGGGCGACACCGCCGACAAGGTCCGCGCGTTCCGAAGCGGCGCCGAGGACTACATGGTCAAGCCATTCGATGCGGCCGAGCTGCTCGCGCGCGTCGGCAAGGCGCTCGATCGCCAGGCCCGCGAGCTCGGCGCTTCGCCGACGACCCAGCTCCCCGGTGCGGATGCGATCCAGGCCGAGATCGAGCGCCGGATCGGAGACGCTGCCGCGGTCGCCTGTTACCTCGATCTCGACAACCTCAAGGCGTTCAACGACTACTACGGCTACGCGAAAGCGAACGCGGTGATCCGCCAGACCGGCGACGTGATCCGCTACGTGATCCAGCGCTACGGCGATTCGAAGGATTTCATCGGGCACATCGCCGGCGACGATTTCGTGTTCGTGACCAGCGCCGAGAAGGCCGACAGCGTGTGCCGTACGCTGTGCGACCGGTTCGACACGCTGATCAAGCTGTACTACGACATCGCGGATCGCCAGCGCGGCTACATCGAGACCAAGGATCGGTTCGGCGTGATGCGCCGGTTCCCGATGATGAGCGTTTCGGTCGCCGCGATCTCGCTCGCGCGCGCAAAGACCTACGCGGGCCTCGCGGAGCTCGCTGCGGTCGGCAAGCGCACCGCCAAGGCCATCGTCGGCTCGAGCTACGTGCGTGACGGCCAGACGATGGCCGCGAGCTAGCGAACGATGATCGCGGCGACCATGCCGACGAGGATCGCGAGCAAGGCGAGCAAGATCCACAACACGCCGGGCTTGTAACCAAGATGGACCGGCAGCTTCGAGGTCCCGCTCGTCGGCCGCTCGTCGGAACCGAGTCGCACGAGGTCGGTCGGCGTCAGCACGAGCTCGTTGGGCGACGACACCGGCACGGTCAGATCGTCGTCGACGTGCTCGGGGATCTCGACCACCGGCGACACCAGCGTCATGCCCCGCATCGCCACGATCGGCGTCAGGTCCTCCCGCGCCGCGACATCGGCTTCGATCTTGGCTTCGATCTTGGCGACGAGCTCCGGGCCGGTCCGGACTCGCCGGCTCGAGCGCGCGAAGCGCTGGCTGCTCTTGGTCGCGAGGAGTTGCGCGAGCTCCGCCATCGAGCCCACGATCGCCGAATCGCCGAGCGCGATACCCGACGCGCGCGCGAGCGCTTCGAGCTCGTGCGCCATCTCCCGCGCGCTCTGGAATCGCTTGGCAGGATCGACATCGAGCGCCCGCGCGACGATCGCCGCGAGCGCCTGCGGATAGCTCGGGTCGTGCTCGGTCGGCGGCGTGTACTCGCCCTTCACGATCTGCTCGAGCGTGATCAGCTCCGAGCTGCCCACGAACGCGCGCTTCATCGTGGTGAGCTCGTAGAGGATGATGCCGAGCGCGAAGATATCGGTGCGATGGTCGACCGAGCCGCGCAGCACTTGCTCGGGGGACAGGTAGCCGAACTTGCCTTTGAGCGTGCCGGCGACGGTCTTCGTCGCGCGGTTCGCTGATTTCGCGATACCGAAATCGATCAGCTTCACCCCGCCCTGGTAGCCGATCATCACGTTCGACAGCGAGACATCGCGATGGACGATCTGCAGCGGCATCCCGTCGGAGGCGCAGAGCTTGTGCGCGTAATCGAGCGCGGATGCGACCGCGTAAACGACGCTGAGCGCGAACCCGAGCGGAATCGCAGGCAGCTCGCCTTCGCTCGCTCGCCGGAACATCGCCTCGGCGGTCTCGCCAGGAATGTAGTCCATGACGATGTAGTAGCGGCCGTCGCCGTCCTGCCCGACCTCGTAGACCGGCGCGATGTACTGATGATGAAGCGCACCGACGAGGCGTGCCTCGTCGAGGAACATCGTGACGAACTGATCTTCGTCATCGGCGACGTCGAGCGTCTTCACGACCACGCGGCGCTCGAATCCACCCAGGCCCGTGTGCTTCGCCAGATACACCTGCCCCATCCCGCCCGATGCGAGATGTCCGAGCACTTCGTATCTGCCAATGCGTTCGACGCCGAGCATTCCACCCACGACCCGTGACGGCGGGCTCACCTTACACACGACCACCTCTCGAGCGACAACCAAATCGCGAGCAAGATCGCGGTGGTCCGACCGCTGGCGACGAATTGTAACGGAGCTTGTTAGCTGGCGAGACGCAGATACTGGCGCAGCTCGGGACGAACGTTGTGCGCCTCGTCGGGATCGACGATCAGGCCGCGGCAACTCTCGGCGCCGCATGCGCAGACCTCGGCGACATCGGCGACGAAGCCGTAGTCGTACGTGATCTCTTCACCGCTCTTGATGTCGCGGAGTGCGACCCACCAAGCGCGAAGGGTCTTGGTCTCGTTATCCCACTTCGATTGGACTTCGGTATTCGGATCACACGAGTGATTGAACCAGCGCGTTTGATCCACGAGGTCCCAGAAGATGTTCTCGCCGAGCCCGGAATCCTCGCCCGGCAGGATCAGCGCGTACGTGTCATCGAAATCGTCATCTTGTTGGTAGAGCACGCCGTCGCCGAAGCAGACGGTCTCGCCCTTCAAGAACTCTCGCGTGGTGCGCCCACCGTAGCCGTGGATCTTGGACGCGATGACTTGGACGCCGTCGAGCAGTGGCATGGAGCCGCGAGTTTGCATGTCCGCGCTCAGAGATCAATGGGCTTTACGGTGCAGAAGCCCAAGGGACACGATCCGTCGGTGCTGTACGCCACTGCGCAGGTCGCCACATCGAAATAGCCGAGCCCCGAGCGGCATGCGGATTCGTGGCGCATGCGCTCAGCGATGCGGCGAGCAGCGCATCGATCACGAGCGAAAAGTGGCAGATTTGTTATGGTTCGCAGAGTTATGAAGAAGCTCAGCGTCGGTGTGCTGGGTGCGACCGGAATGGTCGGCCAGCGGTTCGTTGCCTTGCTCGCGGATCATCCCTGGTTCGAGGTCACGACCGTGGCGGCGAGCCCTGCGTCGGCCGGCAAGACCTACGAAGAGGCCGTCGCGGGCCGCTGGGCGATGGGCACGCCGGTCCCGGCCACCGCCGCCAAGCTCGTCGTGGGCAGCGCCTCGGATGTCGCGGCGATCGCGAGCAAGGTCGACTTCGTGTTCTGCGCTGTCGACATGCCGAAGGAAGAGACCGCGGCGCTCGAAGAAGCGTACGCACGTGCGGAGACCCCGCTCGTGTCGAACAACTCCGCGCATCGCTGGACCCCCGATGTGCCGATGATGGTGCCGGAGATCAACGCGCATCACACCGGCGTGATCGAAGCGCAGCGGAGGCGCCTCGGTACGAAGCGCGGCTTCATCGCGGTGAAGCCGAACTGTTCGATCCAGAGCTACGTGCCTGCGATCCATCCGTTGCTCGCCTTCGGTCCCGCGAAGCTCGCGGTGTGCACGTATCAAGCGATCAGCGGCGCTGGCAAGACATTCGAGACCTGGCCGGAGATGATCGACAACGTCATTCCCTTCATCAAGGGTGAAGAAGAGAAGTCCGAGCAAGAGCCGCTCAAGGTGTGGGGCACGATCGAAGGCGGCACGATCGTCGCGGCGAAGGCGCCGCTGATCACCGCGCAGTGCATCCGCGTGCCGGTCAGCGATGGCCACATGGCGGCCGTGTTTGTCTCGTTCGAGAGGAAGCCGTCGCGCGAGCAGATCCTCGCCGCGTGGAAAGAGTTCGAAGGCAAGCCGCAGCAGCTGAACCTGCCGAGCGCTCCCAAGCCTTTCCTGAACTATTTTGCTGAGGACAACCGACCCCAGACAAAGCTTGATCGTGACGCAGGCGCAGGTCAGGCGATCTCGATCGGCCGGCTACGTCCCGATGCCGTGTTCGACTGGCGTTTCGTAGCGCTTTCTCACAACACGGTCCGTGGTGCGGCCGGAGGAGCCGTGCTCACCGCCGAATTGTTACATGCTGAAGGCTTTTTGACCGCGAAGTAGCGACCTGCTGGCACGAGTTGCCGCCCGTTCGACTCGTTCGCGCACGGTCACCTGGCCACTTCGCGAGGCCCTAGCTCAAGACTTCTTTACACGCACATCACGCTGCGAAGTGTGCGTCTCGGCTCACCAATGCCTGCAGCTGGCTTCGGCCGGATTGCCCTTGCCAGGCTTGCTCGTTCGCCTGCAAAGTATCTGCTGATGTCCAATCGCCAGCCAGAGGAGAAGCGACCTGCGAAGAAGCAGCGAGCCTCGACGAATGCTGGCTTGCCAGTAGCGCCGACTTCGTCTGCTAGCCCACAGGCAGCAAGGCCGGTAAAATTCGCCCGTGGCACGCGCGACGCCTTGCGTCCGCTGCCTGTGCTGCCTGTTGCGCTGCCAGTTGACGATCACCACGACGAGCTCCGGCTGCTCGACGCTCCCGATACGATCGTGATCGACCCGGACGATCTGGTGATCGAAGGCGATGCACTCGACGCCCTCGATCTCTCCGGCGATGCCGAATCGATCGACGCACACATGCTCGAGCTCGCGCGTCGCCGGTTCAACCTGCACGAGTTCCGCCCGGGCCAAGCTCTCGCGATTCGCAACGTGCTCGCGGGCATCGACACACTCGCGATCATGCCGACCGGTGCAGGCAAGTCGCTGTGCTACCAGTTGCCGGCGCTCGAGCTCGATGGCGTGACGCTCGTGGTCTCGCCGCTGATCGCGCTGATGAAGGATCAGCACGACAAGCTCGTCGAGCTCGGCATCGAGGTGCTGAGGCTCGATTCGACGCTCTCTCCACGCGACGAAGCGACGGCGCTCGCTCGGCTCTCCGAGAATCGCCCGTGCATCGCGTACGTCACGCCCGAGCGACTCGGCGAACCGCGCTTCCGCGATCGGCTCGCGAGCGTCCGCGTCGCCTTGTTCGTGGTCGACGAAGCGCACTGCATCTCGCAGTGGGGTCACGATTTCCGTCCCGCGTATCTCGGTCTCGGCGAAGCGGTGCGTGCACTCGGCAAACCGCCAGTGCTCGCGCTCACCGCGACCGCTCCGCCGAAGGTCAAGGACGATATCCTCGCGCAGCTCGGGCTCACCGACCCGAACGCCGAGCCGGCGGTGATCGACATCGGCCTCGACCGCCCGAACCTGCGCTACCACGTGCTCAAGGCCTCGAGCGAGCGCAAGAAGCAATCGATGCTCCTGCGCCTGATCGAGAAGCAGCCGGGCTGCGGCATCATCTACGCCGCGACGGTAAAGACCGTCGATGCGCTCGCCGATTTTCTGTGGTCGCAAGGCGTCGAGTGCGGTCGCTATCACGGGCGCATGCGCGCCAAGGACCGCGAGCGCGTGCAGACCGCGTTCATGGAGCACAGCGAGCCGCGCTTGATGGTCGCGACCAATGCGTTCGGGCTCGGCGTCGACAAGCAGGATCTTCGCTTCGTCATTCACTACAACTTCCCGGGCTCGCTCGAGAGCTATTATCAGGAGGCCGGTCGTGCCGGTCGCGATGGCTTGCCCGCCGATTGCGTGCTGCTCTATCAACCCGAAGACAAGCGAATCCAGAGTTTCTTCCTCGGCGGGCGCTATCCCACACCCGAGCAAACTCGTGCGGTGGCCGAAGCTCTCGTCCATGCGACGGGCGGTATCGTCGCGACACCCGAGACCGACGATCACGATCCGGTGTTCACGAGCGTGAAGGACATCGCGGAGCGCGCCGATGCGCCGGCAAAAAAAGCACGCGTCGTACTTTCATTCTTGAAAGAAGTCGGCTTCGCGGCCGAGGCGCCGGGGGCGCGGTTCGCACCGCTCGCCCTCGAGCCTCCGAGCATCGAAGATCTCGCGCGTGCCGCGAGTCGCTACGAACAGAAGCGCGCGCAAGATCGTGCGCGCCTCGCTGCGATGCTGCGCTACTCGCAATCGCACCTCTGTCGCACGCGCTTGCTGGTTACGTACTTCGGTTACACCGACGCGCCCGCGTGCGGGACTTGCGACAACTGTCGCGCGAGTGCGCGCGTCGTGCCGCCGCCCGCGCGCGATCCGGATCTCGTCGCCCACGAAGTCACCGCACGTCGCGGTGGTGATGTGGAGATTCGCAGGGAGCTACTCGAAGAAGCTCGCCGTCGTAGCCACACCGCCGGGCGGGGTCGCGCGCTCAAGATCGAGCGAGTAAAACGCCCCGTCTACGGCCCGCTCGAGAAGGGTGACATCGTGCGTCACGCCGTCTGGGGCGAGGGCGAAGTGGTGCGGGTCTCCGGAGACAGCATCTCGACGTTCTTTCCGGTCCACGGTGAGAAGTTGTTGAAGGCCAGCTTCCTCGAGAAGATCGAAGCCGAGGCGTAGGCAGGCGCAGTTGGGCTATGCTGGCGCGGGCGTGGTACAGAGACTGATTGTTTGGTGGGCCTGGGCGGTCGCTACCTTCTTGGTGGTGGTCGGCGCCATCGGCGTATTCACCGACGACATCGGACCGCTGCCGACAAACCGGATCCACGCGGTCGGCCTCAACCTGGGCGTGGGTCTTCTCGGCTTCGGCTTCGCGCGGTTTGGTGCCGAGGCGCTGTTCACGCTCGTGTCGGGGCTCGGCATGGTCGGGCTCGCGATCCTGGGCTTTCTGCCGCTGACGTCGAACGTGCTCTACACGCGGCTGCACATGAACCGCGTCGAATCGTGGTTCGAGCTGATCGCCGGCCTGCTCTCGCTCGCGCTGTACTTCGCGGCGCGCTCTAGTGCGAACGCTGGCGACGTAGCTCGTACAGCGCCAGCGCAGCCGCCACCGACACATTGAAGCTGCCAACGCCAGCGCGATGCATCGGAATCACCGCGTGGAAATCGCAGTTCTTCGCGACCAGCGGGCGCACGCCATCGCCCTCGCCACCCAGCACGAGCACGAGCGGCATCTTGCCGTCGATCTTCGCGATCGGTTGCGCCTGCTCGGTCGCATGAACCGCGACGCGCCACACGTTCATCTCGCGGAGTTGCTCGAGGGCGCGGACGAGATTGCCAACCTGCGCGATCGGCAAGAGCTCGCTCGCCCCCGCCGAGGTCTTCGACACGAGTGAGGTCACTTGCGCCGCGCGGTGCTCGGGGATGATCACGCCGTGCGCACCGAGCAAGTAGGCCGAGCGCAGGATCGCGCCGAGGTTGCGCGGATCTTCGACGCCGTCGAGCATCACGAGCAACGCTGGTTCGTCGCCAGGGACGAGCTTCTCGAGCGGCGTGTAGTGGAACGCACCGAGCCACGCGACGACACCCTGATGGCGCCCATCGTCACTCGCGCGATCGAGGATCGTGCGCTCGCGCTCCTCGACCCTGATGCCGGCGGAGCGCGCCGCAATCACGATCTGTGCGATCGGATCGCTCTCGGACTTCTCGGCGCGCATCCGATCGACCCAGATCGAGCGAATGCCCTGCGGGTGCTTCGCGAGCACCTCGCGCACCGGATTTACACCGTAGATCGCGCGCTCGCCATCGCCCCTGATCGGCTCGCTACGAGGAGCTACATCGGCGCGAGAACGAGCCTCGCGCGGTCCACCGTCGCGCGGCTTGAAGGCACCGCCGGCGCTCGGCCCCGGATCGCGGGGCTTGAAACCAGCCTCGCGCGGCTGGTAGCCACCGGGACTCGGTCCGCGCCCGGCTTCACGCGGCTGGTCGCCACCGGGGCTGGATCCACGCCCTCCGCCAGCTTTGTAGCCACCGCCGCCGCCACCGCGCGTCGGTCGACCGCCACTACCAGCGCCACGATTGGCGCCGCTCACGAGAGCTCTTCCACGATCGCGCGGGCCGCGGCTGCCGGGTTACCCGCATCGCGCAACGGGCGCCCGATCACGACGAGGTCTGCGCCTGCCGCCCTCGCCTGCCGCGGCGTCATCACTCGTTTCTGATCACCGGCCGCGCTGCCTTCTGGCCGCACACCAGGCGTCACGATCAAGAACCCGGCAGGCACCACACCGCGAAGCACCGTGACCTCGTGTGGCGAAGCGACGATGCCGTCACACCCTGCCGCGACCGCGAGGAGCGCGCGCTTCTTGACGAGCTCGGCGACCGGTCCGATCGCACCGATCTGAGCGAGGTCGTGGTCGTCGAGCGAGGTCAGCACCGTCACCGCGAGCACCTTCGTGTCGCCCGCTTCGCGTGCAGCTTTGACCGCCGCGGCGAGCATCGCGTGGCCGCCGCTCGCGTGCACCGTGAGCAGGCCCGCGCCGAGCCCCGCGACCTTCGCGGTCGAGCGCGCGACGGTCTCGGGAATATCGTGGAGCTTGAGATCGAGCATCACGTGGAGACCGCGCGAGGTCAGCTCGCGGACGATCGAAGGACCCTCCGCGCAGAACAGCTCGAGGCCACACTTGACCCAGCTCGGCACGCCTTCGAGCTTGCCGACGAGCGCTTCGGCATCAGCTCGGCTCGGCGTATCGAGCGCAGCGATCAATCGATTTCCGACGGAGAACGCCATGGGCCGGGTGTATCACGGCCGCCGCGCTACCTAGCCGTGCGAATCGCGTACACGCCGCCGGTCTCTTCGACCACCGTGTAGACCACGCCCGCATCGCTGCGATGGTGATCGCTATCGAAGCTAACGGTCCCGGTCACACCCGCGAGCTGACCCTTCGCGATCGCCGTCGCGAGTGCACCGCGATCGCCGCTGCCACCCGAAACCACGAGCTGTGCCGCATCGTACGCGTACGCCTCACCCGCACCAGGCACGTGTCCGTACGCCGCCACGAACTTGTCGATGAACGGCTTCGTGATCGGATCCGCATCGTCGGGATAAAACCCCGGTGCGAACAGCGCACCTTCCGCGTGACGCCCGGCGCTGGTGAGAAAGTCATTCGTGAGGTCTTCCGCGGTCGACAGCAGCATCACCGGCCGACCGCCGAGCACCTTCTTCGGGAACGGCATCGCCTTGGGCACGTTGCCAGCGGCCGCGATCGCAGGCGCGGCGAGTGCGAGCTTGTCAGCGGTATCGGGCACGAACACCGCCTGCCAGCCTCCGGTACCGAGCTCCTTGGCCTTGCTGGCGAACGACTTGGCGTCCTTCGGATAGGTCACGGTCACAGCGATCGAGCCACCTCCCTTCTGCACCGCGTCCACGAACGCGGCGGCCACGGCCTTGCCATAGCCGCTGTCGGGCGCGAACACCGCGAACGTGTGAATCCCCTTCGCCAGGGCGCGGCTCGCGAGGATCCGCGCGCGCTGCTCGGCGGAGTGGCGGATGTGAAAGATGAAGCGACCCTTCAAGCGCTGGTCCGCGGCGGTCGCAAGCGAGATCAGGGGCAGCCCGAGGCTCTCGGCGCGCGCACCTGCCGCATCGACGATGCCACCTTCGATCGGACCGACGATCGCGATCACGCGAACGTTCGCGAGCGCGTCGACCGCTTGTTCACCCTGGGTCTTGTCACCTGCGGGTCGGACCTCGATCGCGGCGATGCCCGCACCGGTCGGTGCGCCAGCGGCGAGCCCGAGCCCGACGACCGCGGCATCGGCGATGCGATTCTGCGTGCCGAGCGGGATGACCGCGCCGATCAAGCCGCTGTTGCTCGTCGGGGGAGCACCACCGACGGCGGCTGCGGTGATCGTGCGCGACAGGCCGAGGGTGGAGCGCACCTCGGCGACCTGATTACGCAGCTTCGCGGCGCCCGAGGTATCTCCCACTTGATCGGCGCGGACCACGAGCTGGCTGCCGACGAGCGCCCAGGCCGGTCCATCGTGATCGATATGGTCCCACACGGCCCGGAGCTGATCGTGCGGCGCCGCGGCACAGACCTCTTCGATCCGCGCGACCATCACGGCCTTCTCGGTCGGAGACGCGAGCTTCCAGAGCCGATCGAAGACCCGCAGCGACGCGAGCGGCTTGTCGCCGGCCGCGGTCGCATACGCGAGCGCGCCGAGGTACTCGCCACGCTCGTCATCATTCTCGACCGCTACTTCGCCTTCGCTGAGCAGCTTGCGCGCGGCCGCAGCATCGCCCTCATAATTTTTGACGATGCCGAGGAACAACTGCGCCTTGTTGTGCAATCCGGGGTCGGTCGCACCCGCCAGCGCGCGCGTGAGCTGCGCGTCGGCATCGCCGAACTTGTGAGCCTTGATCTGGGCGTAGCCCGCGTAGACCTCGGCGAGCGGCACGATCGGATCGTGCGGGAAGTCTTCGATCAGGCGCTTGAACTCGTCGGCCGAGACCCGCGAATCCTCGAGGAACTTCGCCTTGGCCTCGTTGAACCGCTGCTTCGCGGCAGGGTCGGAGCTCTCCGGAATCGCCGGTCCGATGACCTCGCGCTTGCCGTGGCATCCCGCAGCAGAGGCGACCGCTGCAGCGACGACCATGGCACACAGAACGGTTCTCACGCCCCAACACTAGCGGTGCCACCCATCAGGGGCAACACGCGGGCTCTCGGGACTCGTTCTGAGGTATGTCTCCGGCGATGGCACGCCAGAACAAGCTCGAAGCCGACCTCGAAAAGGGCTTCACCGCTCTCGAAGACGGGAATATTGACGACGCGATCGCTGCTTCGGAGCGGCTCCAGAAGCTCGACGCCAAGAACCCACACGTGATGGCGCTGATGGCCGCTGTCGCCGATGCCCAAGGCGAAGCGGAGACCGCGCTCGGTATCTATCGCAGCATCACCGAGGTCACGCCCGATGATCCGGTCCCGCGGATCTGCGCCGCGCGCATCGAGCTCCGTGATCTGGGGGACGCCGAAGCTGCGCTCGAAACCGTCGAAGCCGCGTTCGAGTTCATCGATGAAGAACGCGACCTGGTCGAAGCGATCCTGGTGCGCACCGAGGCGCTGATCGCGACCGACGACCTGCCGGCCGCACGCACGTCGCTCGCAGAACTCGCTTCCTCGGTGATCGACGAAGCGATCCTCGCGCTCGATCTTGCCGAGCTCGCGCTCGCCGCCGAAGATCCGAGCGCCGCGATCAAGTGGATCGACATCGCGAAGGCCGACGAAGAGCTCGAGGCAGATGCCATGCACCTGCTCGGCAAGGTCCACGAGCTCCGCGACGAGCGCCCCGAGATGATCGCGGCGTGGAAGCGGACGCGCGAGCTCGATAGCAAGCTGCCGCCGCCCGAGGTCTCGATCAGCGACGCCGAGGTCGATCGGATCGCGACCGCGGCGCTCGAGATGATGCCTGCCGAGGTCCGCGAGAAGCTGCAGAACGTGCCGATCCTGATCGATAGCGAGCCGAGCGCCGAGCAGCTCGCCGATGGGCTCGACCCGCGCATCCTGGGTCTGTTCGACGGCACGGTCGCCGCCGATGACCTCGCGCCGGTCGTCACCAAGATCCACTTGTTCAAGCACAATCTCGAGCGCGCCTCCGGCGATCTCGACGAGCTCGAAGAGCAGATCACGATTACCGTGCTGCACGAGACCGCGCACTACTTCGGGCTCGACGAGGAAGACCTCGAAGCGCTCGGCCTGGACTGAAGCGCGTCGCTAACGCGCGATCGCGAGGCAACGCCGAGACGCAGCCTTTCGGCGATGCGTCCTTTAATTGGGGAAGCAGAGCGTGTCGCCGACCGGCGTACCGGCGACGCACAGCGCGATGTAACAGCACGAGGTCGCGCACTCGTGGTTCTTCGAACAGAACCCACCTTCCGGCACGAGCGCCGCATCCTGCGGCACGAACGCGTCGAGCAGATGCGCATCGTGCGGCTGCGACGACGCATCGCCGAGCCCGGCATCCTTCACCGTGACGCTGTTGCCGTCGTGCGCCGCATCTTGTTGTCCTTGCTGATTCGGACTGCTGCCGATCGCACAACCGGCAAGCACGAATACCCAACACCCATGTCGCAACATGAAGACCCTCACCGGCATCTTAAGCGCGGCGATCGCGGTTGCAACGAAATTCACGCCAACGTCGTGACGCGTTCGCCGAACAGCCGGTCGAGACGCGTCAGCAGTTCGTCGGTTGGCGCCACCGCCCAGGCATCCGGCAAGGCGATCACGGCTTCGACGCGGCGCGCGATCTTGAGGCGGACGACGGGCTGGTGTGCACCTCTTTGCGCATTCGCCAGGATCGTCTTGAGCTCGTCGATCATGTCGTGTGTCAGCAGGTCGGCATCAAGTGAGATATCGACACGGGAGGTCTTCGCGGTGCGGACCTCGCTCAGCGGATCGGCCGACTCGAGCAGCATCTTCCATTCGGGCGCATCAGAGCTGCCCTCGTTCTTGACCGCACCTTTGCACAAGATCGGCTCGTCGCTGACCAGCACGTGGCGGACCTTCTCGAACGTCTTCGGGAACGCGATGACTTCGAGCGAGCCTTCCGAATCCTCGAGCTGGAAGCGGGCCATCTTGTCGCCCTTCTTCGTGATCATCTCGCGGTACTGGCTGACGATGCCACCGATCGAGTGATCGCCGACGTTCTTGGTCCCGCCGAGGAACTCGCTCGTGGTCGCCGAGGCGTAGCGCGCGAGATCGCCACGATAGCGGTCGAGCGGGTGCCCCGACATGTAAAAGCCGAGCGATTCCTTCTCGAACGCGAGCAGCTGCTTGCTCGACCACGCCTCGAGCTCGGGATAGATCTCGCCTTGCGTCGCCGGTGACACCGCGCTGTTGCCGTTGACCTTTGGTGGATCCATCAGGCCAAACAGCGAGGTCTGGCCACTCCGGCGATCGCGTTGCTCCGAAGCCCCGCGCTCCATCGCGGCGTCGAGTGCCGCGAGCTGTTGCGCGCGATGGTGAGTCGTTCCATCAGGGAGAGCGAAGCCGTCGAACGCGCCGCTCTTGAGGAGCTGCTCGAGCACACGCCGGTTGCACTTCTGCGTATCGACGCGGCGGCACAACTCGTAGACCGAGGTGAACTTACCGTCGGTCGCGCGCGCCTCGATGATCGCTTCGACCGCGTTCGTACCGACGCCCTTCACGGCGCCCATGCCGAATCGGATGACTTTCGGCTTGTCGGCCCCCTCCATGCCGGTCACAGCGGGCGTCACGGTGAAGTCGAGGTTCGACTCGTTGACATCGGGCCGCTCGACGACGAGCCCCATCGCGCGTGCTTCGGCGATGAACTTGACCACGTTATCGATGTTGTCGGCGTCGCACGACATCAGGCCCGCCATGAACTCGTGCGGGTAGTGCGCCTTGAGGAAGCCCGTCTGATAGGTGATCCAGCCGTACGCGGCGGAGTGCGAACGGTTGAAGCCGTAGCCCGCGAACTTCTCGACGAGATCGAAGATCTCCTCGGCACGCTTCACGTCGACCTTCATGGCCTTCGCGCCTTCGAGGAACTTGCCCTTCTCCTTGGCCATCTCCTCGGCCTTCTTCTTGCCCATGGCGCGGCGAAGAAGATCGGCGCCGCCGAGCGAATAGCCCGCGAGCACCTGAGCGATCTGCATGACCTGTTCTTGGTAGACGATGACGCCGTAGGTGTCCTTCAACACCTCGCTCAGCGACTCGTGCATGTATTCGATCTTCTTGCGGCCGTGCTTGCGGTCGATGAAGTCATCGACCATGCCGCCTTCGAGCGGACCCGGGCGATAGAGCGCGACGGCAGCGACGATATCTTCGAGGCAGTCCGGTTTGAGCTTCTTGAGAATCTCGCGGAAGCCGCTCGATTCGAGCTGGAATACGCCGGTGGTGTCGCCGCGCGAGATCATCTTGAAGACGTCGGCGTCGTCCTTGTGGATGAGGTCGATGTCGAGCTCGGCGGCTCCCTCGCGCGTCTTCTGGAGGTTCACGAGCTTCACGGCGGTGTGAATCACCGTGAGTGTCTTCAAGCCCAAGAAGTCGAACTTGACGAGGCCGACCTTCTCGACCTCCTTCATCGCGAACTGGGTGACGATCTCGTCGTTCTGACCGCGGAAGCACGGGACGTACTCCCACAGCGGGCCGCCTGCGATCACGATGCCTGCGGCGTGCATGCCGGCATTGCGGTTGAGGCCCTCGAGCGACGCGGCGAGATCGAGGAGCTCGCGGTGCATCGGGCTGGTGTCGTAGAGCGCCTTGAGCTCGGCGGTCTGCTCGATCGCTTCACGCACCGGCGGGGTCTTGCCGGCGACCGGCTCGGGCACCATCTTCGCGAGCTTGTCGGCCTCGGCGAACGGAATCTCCATCGCGCGCGCGATGTCGCGGATCACGCCGCGCGCCTTCAACTGGTGGAACGTCGCGATCTGACCGACGCGATCGCGGCCGTACTTCTCTTGAACGTAGTTGATGACCTCGCCGCGGCGATTCATGCAGAAGTCGACGTCGAAGTCCGGCATCGACACGCGCTCGGGATTCAAGAATCGCTCGAACAGCAGCTTGAACTCGATCGGATCGATATCGGTGATCCGCATCGCCCACGCGACGGCCGAGCCTGCACCGGATCCACGACCGGGACCGACGGGGATGCCGTGCTCCTTCGCCCAGTTGATGAAGTCCCAGACGATGAGGAAGTAGCCCGAGAACCCCATCGACACGATCACGCCCATCTCGCGCTTCACCCGCTCGCGATAGATGTCGGCGTCGAACTTGACGCCGCGCGCGGTCAACTCGGTGAACCGACGATCGAGCCCCTTCCAGATGATGTTCGACAGGTACGTATCGAGGGACTCGCCCTCGGGCACCTTGTACTGCGGCATGTGCGTCTGATCGAGCTTGAGCTTGACGTTGCACCGCGCCGCGATCAGGCCTGCGTTCTCGACGGCCTGGCCGACGTCCTTGAACGCGTCGTTCATCTCGGACTCGGACTTCATGTAGTAGCTGTCGACGACGTGCTTGAGCCGCTTCTCGTCCTTGAGGCTCTTGCCGGTCTGGATCGCCATCAGCACGTCATGCGCGGCGGCGTCGCTGCGGTTGACGTAGTGGCAGTCGTTCGTCGCGACGAGCGGGATATCGAGCTTCTTCGACATCCGGATCAGCTCGCCGTTGAGGGTCTCCTGCTCCGGCGTCGGGGTCGGCATCAGCTCGAGATAGAAATCGCCGGGCGCGAACATCGCGGCGTATTCCTTCGCGGCTTCTTCAGCTGCAGCGACGCCATTCTTCTCGAGCGTCTGCGCGATTTCACCGCCAAGGCACGCCGACATGCCGATCAGGCCGTCGGTGTGTTCGCGGAGGATCTGCTTGTCGATGCGCGGGTTGTAATAGAACCCCTCGAGGTAGCCCATCGAGTTCAGGTACGAGAGGTTCTTGTAGCCGACGTCGTTCTTCGCGAGCAGGATGAGGTGGTAGTTGCGACGGTTCGTGCGGTCATGACGATTGGTCGAGGCGACGTACGTCTCGCAGCCAAAGATCAGCTTCTTGCCGGCGGCCTTCGCTTCCGTGTAGAGATCGATCGCGCCGAACATGTTGCCGTGGTCGGTGACCGCGACCGTGTCCATGCCGAGCTCGTGGGTCTTCTTGAATAGATCCTTGACGCGGATCGCCCCGTCGAGGAGCGAGTACTGCGTGTGCAGATGAAGATGCGTGAACCCACCCATGATATGACCCTCACGATCTAGCGCATGGCTCCGACACTCCCGAGCACCTTCGGCACGAAATGTTGGGTCCTCGTCTGGTTGGCTCTCTGCGCCGTATGGGCCTGTCACAGCGACCCGCCACCGGTCGCTCCGGGCGAACTGATCCCTGCCGCTGCCGAGATCCAGGTCGATACGATGGACAAGGAGTGCGACGCGCTGATCGTCGCGATCAACGTTTACGGCGAATGCCGGTACAACGACGATGATGACAAGGCGTGGGCCAAGAACCTCGCCCAGGTCGCGCAGGAGTCGTTCGATGCCGGCCACAAGGGACATCCCGACGCGCCGTCACAGCACGTGATCGCCCTCGCGTGCCATCGCGCCGCGGAGTCCGTCAAGCACGCGGCCGAGCGCTGCTCAAACGGCCCGAAGCCAAAGCGCGAATATTAGCTAGATCTAGGCCGCGACGGTCTGGCTGGCCGACTCGTTCGCGAGCATCGGCGTGACATCGAGCTGCAGGTTGTTCACCGGTCGCGGATCGAGCTCGGGACGATGTGGCGGTGCAACGAACACGCGCTTCACCGACCAGCCCACGAGCAGGTACGCCCACAGCGGGAAGAACGCGAGGTAGAAGCCGCCGGTCGCGAGCACCCGCTGCGATAGCGTGCGGTGCTTGAGGCTGTCGGAGCAGATCCACTGCGTCACGTGATAGATGCACATGTACATGTACGCGGGGTACAGAAGGACGAAGCGCCTCGGGAAGTAGTGCCCGATGATGTTGTGGAGGAACGTGAACACGCGCTTGGCGTAGAACGGTCCCGACATCGTCCGCTTGCCCATGCCGCCGGGCACATCGAGGCGGCGGATCATCTTCGCTTCGGGGTCGAACAGCATGTACTCGTCGGCGGCTTTGCCGGCGTTGATCCGATACGCGAGCGAAGGTTCGTCTTCGATTGGCGTGCACTCATCCCAGAGGCCAAACCGCTCGAGCGTGCGGCGTGGAATCGCCGCGTTGCCGCCCATCAGGCTCTGGACCTTCTTGCGTTGATCGGTGCGCGCGAACACGCGCTGCCACATCAGCGAATTGAAGCTGAGCACGTCGCGCCGCGCGCGCTCGAGGTTGACGTACGGCGCGGCGTTCGGCTCGAAGAACTGACCGGTCACGCCGAGGCACTTCGGATCCGCGAAGTTCGCCTCGTGAACGCGCAACCAATCGGTGCCGACAGGCAGATCGTCATCGTCGATGAATACGAACAAGTCGCCGCGACCGTGACGCACGCCGGTGTTGCGCGCCGCGGGACCACCCAGCGGCGGGAACTGGTGCACGCGCAGGCGTGGGTCGCGCGCGAGGGCATCGAGCTGTGCGACATCGGCCGGCGCGCGCTGCGTCGATTGCTCGACGACGACGACCTCGAAGCTGTCGTGCTCCTGCGCGAGCAACAGGCCGAGCAACTCGATCAGCGCGGGCAGCCGGTTGTACGAGCGAACCACCACGGACACCCGAGGCGCCGATTGGTGGAGAAAACTCATGGATGTTGACTACCACGAGGCCCGGATCCTTCGCATCTGTTCGAATCTCCACGGGTGTTGAGAATCTGACAGGTGGTGGCGAACTGCCCGTTCCTGGCCGAATTTCAGGGAGCGCCGGCGACGCGGTCATCGGGCTCGGGCTCAGGTCGTCACGCTCTGGAGCGCCTTGACCTGATCGGCCGAGCCGAGCACGACAAGCGTCATCCCGACGGAGAGCTTCTCGTTCGCATCGGGGTTGTAGGTCCATTCGCCGGTGTCGCCGGGACGCATCGCGAGCACGGTCATGCCGAAACGCTCGCGCACGCGCGCGTCGCGAAGCGTGATGCCGAGCTCCGCGGTCCTGTCGCCGAGCCGGACCTCGGCGATGCGATACGCGGCGCGGCGATCGCGGAGCATGTCGTCGAGGAAGGCGACCACCGCGGGCCGCATCAGCTCGGAGACCAGGCGCATGCCGCCGATGAAGTTCGGCGAGACCACAGCATCGGCACCCGCCCGCTTGATCTTCTCGACGTGCGAGAGCTCGGCGCAGCGCGCGACGATCCGTGCGGAGGGATTGGTCTGGCGCGCCGAGACGGTGAGGTAGAGGTTGTCCTTGTCCGAGGACAACGCCGCGACAAGGCCCTTGGCCGCGCCGAGGTTCGTCTGAGCGATCACGTCGTCATCGGTCGCGTCGCCGACGATGTACGTGTAGGCCGCGTTCGGATGGCGATCCGCGATCTCCTTGAGCTCGTGCTCGTCCATGTCGATCGCGATCACCGGCACGCCCGTCGCGATCAGCTCTTCGATCACGTTCCGACCGGTCGAGCCGGCACCACACACGATCACGTGGTCTTTCATCTTCTTCATCCGTTTCTTGAGCTTGTTCGCGAATAAAGCGTTCTTGAGATCGCCTTCGATGATGAACGCCGTGATGGTCGAGGCGAAGAACACGATCGTGCCGGTGCCGAAGAGGAGCAGCACGATCGTGAAGCCACGCGCGTACTCCGTGGTGTCCATGCCCTGAAGGACCTCGGCGTAACCGACGGTCGTGATCGTGATGACCGTCATGTACGCGCAGTCGGCCATCGGCCACCTGCCGTGACCGATCATGTAATAGCCAACCGACCCGCCAAGGACGACCAAGAGGATCGCGACCAGGCCGTACATCATGCGTTTTAGCATCGGAGTGAGCATCTTCGAGTGCTTTCGAGCTCCGCCCTGCCGTCGAGTGCTGCGCGCCGGAAGCAAGTTCCGGCTTGCGCGCGGCGCCCGATAGTACCCGTGGTAAGACCCCAGGCATGCAGCTCCTTGGCAGCTTTCTCGCCGGTGGTTGGTCGAATGGATCGGGCGCCAAGCAAGCGCTCCTCAACCCTGCGACCGAGGCTGTCGTCGCCGAAGTTCACGCCGGCGGCCACGATCTCGCGCAGGCCTTCGCATTCGCGCGCGAAGCCGGCGCGGCGGAGCTCGCGCGGCTCACGTTCGCGCAACGCGGCGAGCTGGTCGCAGCGCTCGCCAAGGCGATACACGGCGCGCGTGAAGAGCTCATCTCGCTCGCGATCGCGAACTGCGGCAACACCCGCAGCGATGCGAAGTTCGATATCGATGGCGCGGCCATCACGCTCTCGCACTACGCCGAGCTCGGCGCGAAGCTCGGCGCGCACACGCTGCTCGGCGATGGCGAGCCGATCCAGGTCGGTCGCACCGCACGCATGAGCGGCCAGCACATCTGGGCCTCGCGCCCTGGTGTCGCGGTCCATATCAATGCGTTCAACTTCCCGGCGTGGGGCACGTGCGAGAAGCTGGCGTGCTCGTTGATCGCGGGCATGCCCGTGCTCTCGAAGCCCGCGACCGCGACCGCACATGTCGCGTGGCGGCTGGCGCAGCTGTTCGAGCCCCTGCTCCCGAGAGGCGTGCTGCAGATGCTGGTTGGCCCCGCCGGCGCGCTGCTCGATCACGTCACACCTGCCGACGTCGTCGCGTTTACCGGGGGCAGCTCGACCGCACAGATGCTGCGCGGCAAGGTACCGCGCGCACGCCTCAACATCGAGGCCGACTCCCTCAACGCCGCAGTGCTCGGTCCCGATGTCGAGGTCACGAGCGAGGTCGGCAACCTGTTCCTCTCGGATGTCGTGCGCGACATGACCCAGAAGAGCGGGCAGAAGTGCACCGCGATCCGTCGCGTGCTGGTCCCCGAGGACAAGCTCGCCGAGGTAGCCGACGCCCTCAAGGAGCGGCTCGCAGCGTTCAAGATCGGCAACCCCGAGCTCGAGGAAGTGCGCGTCGGGCCACTCGCGACCGCGCAGCAGCTCCGAGATGTGAAGGCCGGCATCGCGCGGCTCGCCGCGGCGACCGAGGAGGTCTACGGCGGTACCGGCGAGGTCACAGGTCCCGGGCCACTCGGCGTGTCCGAGGGCAAGGGCTTCTTCGTCGGTCCGGTCCTGCGCCGCGCTTCGAACGCGATGACCTGTGCACCGCTCAACGAGCACGAAGTGTTCGGCCCGGTCTCCACGCTCGCGCCGTACTCCGGCGACGGGGCCTACGCCGCCGCCTTCATCGCCAAGGGCGAAGGCTGCCTCGTCAGCTCCGCCTACTCCGACGATCGCGATTGGGTCCAGACCTTCGTCACGAACGCCGCGCCGTGGGCCGGTCGCTTGTTCCTCGGCTCCTCGAAGATGGCGGCGATGTCGCCAGGCCCCGGTACCGTGTTGCCCTCGCTCGTCCACGGCGGTCCGGGCCGCGCCGGCGGCGGGGAGGAGCTGGGTGGTCAGCGCGGCCTGCAGCTCTACATGCAGCGCACCGCGCTAGAGGGCGATGCCACCGTGCTCAAGTCGCTGATCGGATAAACCATGCGAAAGTATCTCATCGCGCTCGCCGTCACCGTCAGCTTCGCCATCGCGGCGATGGGCTTCATCGCGTGGAAGTCTGTCGATCGTCAGAGATCCGCGGGCATCAACGTCGAGGTCATCAGCGCCGCGCGGCAAGAAGCCAAGCAGCTCTATCCGATGTGTCTCGATAGTCCCGTCGCCGTTCACAATGGCGTGGCGACCGGCACCGAGCACTTCGAAGACTTGCTGACGAGCGATCCCAAGCAGGCGCGCGGGAAGCTCGTCGACTTCGTGGTCCCGATGATCGAATCGCGCCAGCTCGCCTGCACGAGCACGCTCGCTGACTTCGGCGAGGTAAAGAAGGTCGCATCCCAGAGGGATGGCTACGTCGAAGGTGCCCAGCCCAAGGTCGAAGCCGTGATCGCGCGGTTCAAGACCACGCACCTCGCCGCCGATCAGCTCCGCGATGCGATCGATCGCGGCGCGCCGAAGGACGAGCTCCTCGCGAAGCTCACCGCGCTGCGCGACTCGACGAACTAGTCCCCGAAAGGGGATATCACGCCCATCGAGATGTTCGAGACCGGGGTACGAACGAAGCAGCTTCTCGAAGACGATCGATCATGGTCCGTCGCGTCGACCAGCGGGCCCGGTGGTCGCCTACTGCGTCGGGCGGCGTGGACGCGGTCCTATCGCAGCAGGCGCTTCGGGATCGGGATCGAGCATCGGCAGCAAGTTGCAGAGCTCGCGCGCGACCTGGCGGCAGCGATGGCGAACGAAGTCGGTCGCGTAGGGCTCGGCGAGCAGCACGACGAGCGTCGCGTCGTACCAGAACGTCATCGCGTAGGCATCGGGGTCGACGATCTCGCCGTGCGAGCTGCCCGGGGTCGGGCTCGCGAGCACGCGACGCGCGAGGAACTGCCAGCGCGAGGACTCGAGCTCGTCGGGGGCTTTGGCAGCCACGACGAGCTTGAAGCCGCGGAGCACGAATGCGTTCGACGCGCGATCGATGCTGGCGAGCGCGGTCATGTACTTCTCGATCGTGACCATCACGCGAGCGTGCTCGGGCTCCGACGAGGCGGGCGTGATCGAGAGCTCGGGGAGGTGCGCGACTTCGTAGCGACGACGGACCGCGCGGAGCTGGCGAACGGTGCGCTCGAAGGCGGCCTCGATGTCGGTGTTGTTGGTGCGAGTTGGCAACTCGACACTCAGGTATTCGCCACCACCGAGCGGCATCGTGCGCGCCGGGACGCCGGTTCGCGGCGGCGTGTCTTCGCCGAGGATCCGCGCGGAGGTCGCGCCGATCTCGGTGACCAGCTCGCGCAGGATCTCGCGCAGCTCGTCTTCGATCATCCCAAGAGACTCGTGGTGATCATCGTCGTCGGCTGCGGATAGAACAGGTAGTTGGCGATCGCAGGCTCGCCCGCGAACAGGTCGCTCCACGTGCCGCCTTTGAAGCCCGGTGGCACGTGCGCGATCTCGCCGAAGTCGACGTGCAAGAGGTCATATGCCGGCAGGATAGCGACGAGCTTCTGCATGCGCTTGAGCAGCGGCGCATCGTAGACACCGGCGCGCGGTGATTCGCGGATCAGCCACTGATCGCCGGCGCGGACCGCAGAGACCGCGACCTGCTGGACCGCGGCGACCCGCGCGCGCTGGCTGATCACGACGCGGAAATACAATTCCTCGACGGCACCGCCCCCATCGATCCACTCGTCCGGTATGGCGACGCCGTGATCGCGGACCTGGATGATGCAAGGTGCGCGACCGAGCGCGAGCACGTAGATGAAGTCGCACGGCTCGTGGTCGTCGCCGTGCTTGACGAACGTCGCGGCCTTGAGCTCGAGCGCGAGCTCCTCGGCGAGGGCGTCGAGCTCGTCGCCAGGCATCGTGGCGTGATCTGGATCGGCGGGGTCGCGGGCTTGCCCCCACGTGCGCGATGGATAGAGCTCTTCCATCACCTGCTCGACCGTCGACATCATGGCGCCCTTGCGCGAATCGCAGCCGGTCTTGCCTTTGCAGTTCGTGCACCCGCCCATGGCGTCAGAGTCCGGTGCGCGCCGCGGGCGGCAGCGAGAGGCCGAAGCCATCGTGCAGCGTGCGGACGGCGAGCTCGGCGTACTTGCGCGCGATCACGACGCTGATCTTGATCTCGGAGGTCGAGATCAACTGGATGTTGATGCCCTCTTTCGAGAGCAGCTCGAACATCGTCTTCGCGACGCCGGCGTGCGAACGCATGCCGACACCGACGACGGAGACCTTGCAGATCTCGTCGTCGAACGAGATGCGCTCGCCCTTGGCACCGACGAGGTCGGGGACCTTGTCGGTGAGCAGCTGGACCGAACGCTTGCGGTCGCCCTTCGGCACCGTGAACGTGAGGTCGGTGGTGCCGTCGTACGCTTGGTTCTGGACGATCATGTCGACCGAGACGTTCGCGTCGGCGAGCGGCGCGAACATCCACGCGCCAATGCCCGGCATATCCGGGAGGTCTTCGAGAGTGATCTTGGCTTCGTCACGCGACGCGGTGACACCCGAGACGACGACTTTCTCCATGCTGCTCTCCTCGGGAACGACCCACGTTCCTTCGACATCTGAAAAGCTCGAGCGCACGTGAATACGCACGCCGTATTTCATGCCCAGCTCGACCGAGCGGATCTGCAGGACCTTCGCGCCGAGCGAGGCGAGCTCGAGCATCTCTTCGTAGCTGATGCGGTCGAGCTTGCGCGCGCTCGGGACGATGTTCGGATCGCTCGTGTAGATGCCGTCGACGTCGGTGTAGATCTCGCACGCGTCGGCGCCTAGCGCGGCCGCGATCGCGACGCCGGTCGTATCGCTGCCGCCGCGACCAAGCGTGGTGATGTTGCCCTTGTCGTCGACACCCTGGAATCCCGCGATCACCGCGATCTCGCCTTGCGCAAGGACGTCCTTGATCGGCTGGCCATCGATCTCGAGGATCCGGGCACGCGCGAACGAGCTGTCCGTCAGGATCTTGCACTGGCTGCCCAGGAACGAGCGGGCCTTGCCGCCGGCTGCCCGGATCGCGAGCGCGACCAGGCCGACCGAGACCTGCTCGCCCGTCGAGATGATGACGTCGACCTCGCGGTCGTTCGGATCCTCCTGGAGCTGACGGGTCAGCTCGAGCAGGCGATTGGTCTCGCCCGACATCGCCGAGACGACGACCGCGACCTGGTGGCCCGCACGTTGAGCTCGGAGGCAGCGCTCGGCCACCGCCTTCATGCGCTCGATAGTTCCGACGGACGTGCCGCCATACTTCTGAACGATCAACACGGCGGCCTCGGTCTACCATGCGGCATGTCCGTCGTGGTGCTTGTTTCGGCCGAACGCTCGTCGAAGAGCGGACGATTCGGTCGATCTATCGCCGGCAAGGCGCTGGCAAGGCGCGGTCTGGGACGACGCCGAGACGCTCGCGATCATCAAGAGGGGAGCAAGTCTCGACGTTCAGATTACGGGCAGTCGCTGCAGGTCGCGGCCGTCTCGGTCGCCGCGTTGCACGTACCGTTTGCCACGCCACCGTCGCAACCAATATCGCCGAGACCGCTGCCGAGTCCACCGCCGCTGCCGAGCCCCGCCGTGATGCACGCGAGACAGCTGTTCATGTCGAGGCCCGTTGGACACGTCGTACCCGTCAATGCGCACACCGCACAGGTCGTGACGTCACTCGGGCAGTTGCCATTCGTGGCCGGGCAATCACCAGCGCAGTTCGCGGTGGTCTCACCCGCATCGCAGGTCCCGTTGTTGTTGCAGGTCACGGTCGTTCCCGACCCCGACCCCGAGCCCGAGCCGTTCGAACCATGACCGCAGTCAGCGGGACAGCTGTTCACCTCGTTCGCGGCGCAGGTGCCATCTCCGCAATGGCTGGCACTGGTCGAAGCGTCAGGCGAATCGTGAGACGGCTCCGACGAGCCACCAAAGCTACATGCGACGACGAACGACATCGCGCATGCGGCAGCCGAAAGGATCCCGGAAGAATGCCTCTTCATGCACGGCATCGTACGAAAACGAGATTAGCGATCAATAGGAAAAACGATCCTGTCGCGCTTGGATGACGAATAAGCGCGATCATCCGCTCTCGGGTCCGTACACAGATTGTGCAAGCCGGCGCGCTAACGCTGCGCGTAAAGCGGCGTGCTCGGGCGCCAAAAGATCAGGATCCTCATCGAGGACTGTGGCCGCGTGGTGCCGTGCTTCGAGCAGCAAGTCGTAGTGCTGGCCGAGGTCGCCATAGCGCAATCTCGGTACACCCGACTGCTGGGGGCCACAGAGCTCGCCCGGGCCGCGGAGCGCCAGGTCGGTCTCGGCGATCTGGAAACCGTCCGTGGTCCGGACCATCGCGTCGAGCCGGTCGCGACCTTCCTCGGTCAGCGCGCCGTGGGTGATCAGGACGCAATGGGATTTACCGCCACCGCGCCCGATCCGGCCGCGCAGCTGATGGAGCTGCGCGAGCCCGAAGTGATCCGCGTCGTGGATCGCCATCACGGTCGCGGCTGGAACATCGACGCCGACTTCGATCACCGTCGTCGCGACGAGCACGTCGATCTCGCCCTGCTTGAACGCACGCATCACGCGATCGCGCGCCGCGCTGTCGAGCCGGCCGTGGACGAGCCCGACGTGCGCGTGCGGGATCGCGGCTGCAACGTCACGCGCGACCGTGGTCGCATCTTTCCAGTCGGAGTCTTCGTTGTCGTCTTCGACCTTCGGGCACACGACATATGCGCGTTCGCCAAGCGCGATCCGCTCGCCGATCATCTTGTACGCCGCGGTCTCGCCGCGCTTGCCGTTGACGAGCGAGGTCTTCGCCGGCAACCGGCCGGGCGGCAGCTCGTCGAGGACCGAGATATCGAGATCGCCGTACGCGGTGAGTGCGAGCGTGCGCGGAATCGGCGTCGCGGTCATGACCAGGAGGTGGGGCGCGCCCTGGCCATCGCCCTTGTCGCGGAGCTTCGCACGCTGCGCGACTCCGAACCGATGCTGCTCGTCGATCACGACGAGCCCGAGCGCCGCGAAGCCGACGCTGTCCGCGATCAAGGAGTGGGTGCCGATCACGACATCGATCTGGCGCTGCGCGAGCATCGCGAGCATCGACTGGCGCACGGCCTTTTGCGTCGACGCGGTGAGGAGCGCGATCTTCAAGCTCGCGACCTTCGCCCACTTGGTCCAGGTTTCGAAGTGCTGCTCGGCGAGGATCTCCGTCGGCGCCATCACCGCGACCTGGCGCCCTGCCCGCGCGGCTTGCACGGCCGCGGCGAACGCGACCGCGGTCTTCCCCGAACCGACATCGCCCTGGAGCAAGCGGTTCATCGGCTCGCTCTTCGCGAGATCCACTGCGACCTCGCGGATCGAACGCTGCTGCGCGCCGGTCGGTGCGAACGGCAGCGCCTGCAACACGACCGCGTCGATCGACGTGCTGCGCGCACACGGCAGCGCGGCATCGGCCTGGCGCTCGCGCCGCTTCAACGCGACCGCGACGCCGAGCGCGAATAGCTCGCCGAAAACGAGCCGGCGCTGATACACGCTGACGCGCCGGTTCAGGAGGTCGAGATCCGCGGGCGAGATGTCGTCGGGCGGCGCGTGCAGCATCGCCAGCGTTGCGGACAGCGCCGGTAACTTCGCCGCGCGCTCGATCTTGGCCGGCACCCCATCGTCTGCCGTCGCACCGACGCGCTCGCACGCGGTCTGACACGCCGCGCGCAGCTTACTCTGCGGCACTCCCGCGACGTCCGGGTACCGCGCGATCAGCTTCGGGGGCTCCTTTTTGACCTTCGGCTTCGTCGGCTTCGCATCGTCGGCAGGGACATCATCGTTGAGCCCGGTCTCGAGCTCCATGCCGAGCTGTTGGTTGATCGTGACCACTGGTTCGACGAGCTCGATCGAGATGACATCGGGATTCGCAAACTCGAGCCGGCCTTCGCGCCGGCGCACGACGCCGGAGAGCACGACGATCGAGCCCGGCGGCATCCGCTTGTCGATGCCCGCCCAGACATTGAACCAGCGCACCACCGCCGTCGATCGCTTCGACAGATCGGTCACCACGGTCGCGCTCTCGAGCCGGACCTCGGCCCAGCGCCTGCGCCCGACGAAGATCATCCGCGCGGACGTGACCTTCGAGATGAACGTGACGCGCTCGCCCTCCGCCATCTCGCCGACCTCGGCGATCTGCTTGGCGTCGCGCACGTCGTCGTAGCGCTTCGGCAGACACCACAAGAGGTCCTCGACGGTCTCGAGCCCCTTCTCGGCCATCCTCTGCGCGAAGGCCGGCCCGATGCCGGGCAGTGTATGTGTCGGACGCGCGAGCGGATCGATCTCGGGCTCGACGACTCGCGCCGGAGTGGCCGGCGTGGCCGGCGTGCGCGGCTTCGGCGGCTTCGCGGCCTTCGGCTCCTTCACAGCCTCCGGATCGTTCGGGACCTTCGGGGCCTTCGCGAGTTTCGGCGCGACCGGCGCCGGCAACGCGCTGCGAGCTGATCGCTCCGGAACGGGCGACGGCAACCGCTGCGCCGAGCCCGACGGGGACGCGGTCACTCGCTGCGGCGGCGGCACCGCGGGCACGCGCGTCGCGATCGGCGGTGCCGGCGGCAGCATCGACGCGATCGTCGGCCCTGTCCGCTGCACGATCTTCGGCCGACTCGGATACCTCGCGACCAACCTCATCCCCCGCGCGACTTCGACCGCTCGCTGATCCTCGCTCAGCGTGTCCCACTGCGCCAACCGATCACGCCACGCAACGAGCGCGTCTTTGCCCTCAACCGCGACTGCGATCAAGCCATCACACGCGGCCCGCAGCCCGATGCCGAGCCCCGCGATCGTGCGAACGCCTGCAAAGTTATCCTTCGCTGCGAGCTCGAGCGGAATTCTCACCGCTTCGGCCCGTCGCACCAGATCGGCGTCCATCGCCGACGAAGCTAGCACTCAGCGGTGACGCGATGCCGCTCGGGCGCGTTCAGGCGGGATCTCAGCCGTCTGCGCGATACGTGAAGCGCAGCTCGTAGTCGCAGAGATGAAAGATGTCGCCTTCATCGATGCGCTTGTTGTCGATGCGCATGCCCTTGTAGTCGATGCCGTTCGTCGACCCGAGGTCCTTGATATAGAACGTGCCGTTGCGGCGGATCACCGCGGCGTGTTTGCGCGAGATGTTGCCGTCTTTGATCGGCAAATCCGAGGTCTTCGACCCGCGGCCGATGATAAATTGGTCCTTCGTCACCGGATAGCGCTGGCCGTTGTAGATGAGGAACAGCGTCGGCCCTGCGGAGCCCGCCGGTTGCGGCGTGGGCGCGGCCATCGGAGGCACGGCGACAGGAGGCGGCGAATGATGATTGTTGCTGGCAGGCGGCGAGCTCGTACTCGCACCCGGACGACCGCCGCTCGCTTGATAACCGGGCGTCGGTGGCGCGGGACGCCTGACCGACGAGGCGGCCATGGATGCCGCCGATGCCGCCAATGCCCCTCCATTCGCAGCCGCCATCATCGGCTGCTGCGTGGCGGGCTGGTTGCGGCCCGGCATCGCCGGTTTGGCAGGCGCGCCATTGCCGATGGGGCTCATGGGGCCACTCTGGTTCGGCCCCCCCGTCGTGTTCGGACGCGGCGCACCCGCATTCGGTCCAGGACCCACGCTCGGACCCGGGCCGCCCTCGCCGTTCGCACCGGCGGGCTGATAGTTCTTCGAGCGCGCGTAATATCTCATCGCCTCGTTGACGAGATAATCGATCGAGCAATCGAAGTCGTTCGCCATTTGCTCGAACGTCTCCCAAAGCACGTCGCGGCAGTAAAAGTGCCGCATCGTCTTTTTGCTCTGATCCATTCGCGCAGTACTCCTAGATCGAGCGCCCGTGCCCTCGTATGGGCGCGTTGTAACTCTACTACATCACTGACACGAGCGCGAGGACACGAACTATTTGGTCGACGCGAGCTTGCCGGCAAGCTCCTTGGCCCGTTGGCCCAGGGTCGGCTCTGGCTTTCGGTCCTTGGCGGGAACGTCGCTCTGATCGCCCCAGTACCCGAGCAGTCTCTCGCCCGACTTGACCGCGTTTAGCCTCGGAATGTCCTCGGTGGACTTCATGGCAGCCAGGCCCTCGACGGCCACCCATTTGGGCATCCGTCCGGGCGCGTCGAGGAGATCGCGCAAGGTCGAGACAACCTGGTTTCGAGGAGTCATCACGGTGATGTCGACGACCACCCCACCCAGTAGCTCGGCTTGCTCGTACGGGCCGTCGGGAAGGGCCTTGACCACGTCCTTGACCGCCGGCAAGCCGCCACACTTGAGTGCGCTGTCGGCGGCGACGTATTTGAACTTTGGATTCGTATGCGGGTACCCGACCATCGAGACCAGCGGCGCCACGCACGCTGGCGGCCCGACCACGCGGAGCAAGCGCACGGCATCGTCGGCGGCATCGGGCGTGCTGTTCTCGTCTTTCGCGATCGCTGTGATCGCGTTGATGTTCGGCACGAGGCTCGTCGCCGGCACGAGATCGAACAGGCCCTGCGAATCGACGTACGCCTTGTAGAGCGCGGACATCGCGCGCGTCGACAGTGTCTTGTCATCGCTCTTTGCCTTCGCGAGACCGAGCAAGTAGTTCACCGCGTCGGCGTTGTTCGAGACCGCGAGCGCGAGCAGCAGCTCCTCGCCGATCCGGGTCTTCTTCTCGGCGGTGCGGTTGAGCGTCACCGTCGCATCGACGACGTGGACGAGCTTCTTGCCCGCGACCGGGCCGATCAGCCGGATCACGTTCGCGCCCGGCGTCGACCCGGCGTTCGCGCGCCCTTCGTAGGAGGGCACGCAGTACCAATCGGTGAGGTAGCCGTCGATCACGGGCCTGGTCTTGTCGTCGGCGTACTTGCGTGCGATCACGAGTGCGTCCTTCGCGCGGACCTGGATCGGGTTCCCGAGCTGCATGTCGCCTTCGATCCGCGCGAGCTCCCACAACCGAGGGGCGAGCTTGCCGACCATCTCGGTGCGGCGCCCCGGCGACATCTGATCGAGGCCCGTTCGGACCTGCGGATCGAGCCCCTTCTTCACGAGGTTCGCGGCGGCATGCGCCGAAAGATCCGGATCGAGCCCTTCATTCTTGAACGCGTCTTCGAGCTTGCCCTGGCCCTTCTCCGTGTTCAGCCATTTGTCGATGTTCTCGTGCGATGGCTTATCGCACGCACCGAGAACCATTGCCGCGATTACCAGAGCTACACGCACGGACATGGCAGCAGCTTATCGGAAACACTCGTCGGTGATACGTTCCGGCGCGATGTCTCGCGCGGCTCCGGTGCTCGTATGCTGCTTGTGCGGCATCGCATGGGCATCGCCGCGCACCGATCCTACCAGTGGTCGCTCGGTGTTCACCGGCGCCACCATGCCTGCCGCGACCTCGATCGATCTCGATCCGGCGGCGATCGGCCCCGGCCAGTTCGACTACTTGTACATCGCGGCGACCGGCGTCTACGATCACTACGGCGTGCGGCTCGACAACGTCGACCTTTCGACGGGCGCGATCACCACCGGTGACACGATCCACGACAACGAGATCTCGCCGGGCGGGATGCTCGCCTATGTCTGGCACATCGGCACCGATCAGCGCGCCACGCTCGGGTTCGAGCTGCGTAGCGCGCCGGGCGAGACCTTCATCGCGAACCGCAACGGGCTCGGCTATCACATCCTCGGCGGCGGCCAGCGCAGCTACGAGGTTGGCGTCGGCACGAGCGTGCAGATCATCGATAGCCTGTATGTCGGCGTCTCGCTCAACAGCGAGACCAGCTACCTCCACCTGCACTACGCACGCGACACCGCGCTCGAAAACGGCAACGGCGCGAACGGCCTGCAGAGCGATTGCGGCGGGGCGCCGTGCGGCATCGGCAATCCGCAGGCCTCGGAGCGCTACGACGTCAACGTCCGGACACCGAATCTGTCGACCTCGAACTTGGTCGCGAACCTTGGCATCCTCGTGACGCTCGGTAAGGACGTCTTCCTCGGCATCTCGTATCACGCACCGCCCGGCCTCGAGACCCAGACCGAGTTCGACGGCACCGTCGACGTACGCCGCGCGCCGCGCGATGGCGGCAACCTCCTTCACGGCGCATCGACGGTGTTCCTGTCGCAACCCGCGAGTGCCGATGCCGAGCTCCGTGCGCGGCTGCCTTCCGCGCTCGATCTTCACGTCGGCGGGCGCTGGGAAGACTTGTCGCGTATCCAGGCCTACGACGTGCGCAACTACGGTTCGACGTTCTTCTCCGCGAACATTCCGGAATGGCAGCTCCGGGCGCGCGGCCTCCACGATACCTTTTCGCTGTGGGCCGGCGTCGAGCAGGTCGAGCTCGATCGCTCGCGCGATTGGGTGCGGTTCGGCGGCCGGATCGGCGTGGAGACCTCGTCGCTGCGCGATCAGGAGACCTCACCTCTCACGATCGCGCCGCGCTCTTACACCGCGGATGTCGGCGTCCGGCTACGGCTCGGCCCGGTGCTGCTGCAAGGCACGTACGGCGTGCAGTATTTCCCGACGGTGAACGTCACGAACAGCTCCTTCGATCCACGCGCGCGCGTCGCTTGTATCGCCTCGGACTACAACTACTCGACGGCCGCGTGCGAGACGGTGCGCGACGGCTTCGGCATCGCGAGTGCCGATGGCCAGTACGATCGGATCGAGCACGCGGTCCGAATCGCGGTGATCTTGCAGAAGCTATGAGCGAGATCGTCCTCTATGGAGCCACCGGGATGACCGGGCAACGCGCGGCCGCCGAGCTCGCTGCGGCGGGCGCCTCGTTCGCACTCGCCGGGCGCGATCCGGTCAAGCTCGCGCACGTCGCGAGCAGGTTCCCGGCCGCCGACGTCGTGATCGCCGAGCTCGGCGATCACGACGCCTTGGTCCACGCGTTCGAAAACGCGAAGGTCGTGCTCGCATGCTCGGGCCCGGCCGGCGTGACGAACGAGCGCTTGCTCGTCGCGGCGCTCGCAGCCGGTGCGCACTACGTCGACCTCGGTGGCGAACAAGCCTTTCTACACGCCGCGTACGAGCGCCACGAATCGACAGCGCGCAGAGCTGAGCGCGTCGCGATCCCCGGCGCGGGTGTCGACTGCGTACTCGGCGATTGGGCCGCGGCGTGGGCCGCCGCGAACGTCTGCGGCATGGAGCGTGACCCGATTGGCGACGCCGTGCGTACCGAACCGATCGATCGGTCTTGGGCTCGGCTCGCCGGTGACCGCCCGCTCGATGACGTCGCGGTGAGCTACGTGTTTGACGACCTCACGCTGTCGCCAGGCGGCCAGCGCGCCGCGCTCGCGCGCCTCCATGATCGCAGCTTCGTGTGGCGGAGCGATCGCTGGGAGCAGGTCGCGCCCGCGTCGCAGCACCGCCGGATCAACGCGGGGCTCGAGATGGGTGGCGAACGTGAGGTTGTCTCGTTTCCGGGCGGCGATGTCATCACGCTCCCGCGCCACCTCGCGGCCAAGCAGATCCAGACGTTCGCCTCGACCTCGCGGCGCGCCGGCACCATGACCGCGCTCCGCTTGCTCGCGCGCGTGGCGCCGTTCGTGCCGAAGCGCGCGACCAACGCGCTCGCCACCTATGCGCCTTCCGACGAGGAATACGCGCGCACGAGGTTCGCCGTGGTCGCCCAAGCGCGGCGCGGGTTCTCGTCGGCGCAAGTCACCGTGCGCGGCCGCGACCTCTACCGCACCAGCGCTGTCATCGCGGCGTGGATCGCGAGACAGCTCGCGGCGCGTAGCACGGGTCCGGTCGGGATGCGTGCGCCGAGCGAGCTGTTTCGGCCCGAGCCTGCGCTTCGCGAAGTTGCCGAAGCAGCGGGCCTCGTCGTCGAGCCTAGCTTCGCGTAGTATCGGGGCTAATGACGATGTCCTGGCAACTCGAGGCCGAGGCTCCGATCGGTCGCGGTGTAATTGCCAAGCGGTATCGGTTGAGCAACGGTCTAGCCCTAATCTCCGCAGTCGACAAACGCGCTCCGATCGTCGCATTGCAGACCTGGTTCCGCGTCGGTTCGCGCCACGAGCGCCCGGGCGCGACCGGTATGGCGCACCTGTTCGAGCACCTGATGTTCGGCCAGACCGAGAGCATGCCGCCCGGCGAGTTCGATCGCCTCGTCGAGCGCACCGGTGGCGAATCGAATGCCGCGACGTGGGTCGATTGGACCTACTACAAGCTATCCCTGCCCGCGCGCGACCTCGCGCTGGGCGTCCGGCTCGAGGCCGAGCGGATGCAGCACCTCGTGCTCGAGCCCACGCCGGTGGAGGCCGAGCGCGATGTCGTCACGAACGAGCGCCGCGAGCGCGTCGAGGACGACGTCGATGGCTGGCTCGACGAGCAGCTGATGGCGCACGCGTTCACGGTCCATCCGTATCGCTGGCCCACGATTGGCTGGATGGAAGATATTCGGGCGCTCGCGCTGCCCGAGATTCGCGCGTTTTATCGGACCTGGTACGCGCCGAACAACGCCACGATCGTCTGCGTCGGCGATTTCGATGACGACGAGCTGCGTGAGCTGATCGCCAAGCATTACGCGCACATTCCCGCCGCGGAGCTGCCGACCGTCGCCGAGAACACCGAACCGATGCAGCAAAAAGAGCGTGTCGTGCGCGCGCCCAAGCCGATCGCGACCGATCGCTTGCTCGTCGGGTACAAAGCACCCGGTCAGGACCATCCCGATTGGGCCGCGCTCGAGATCGTGTCGACGCTGCTCGCGGGCTGCCCCTCGGCGCGGCTGCATCGCAAGCTCGTGATCGAGCAAGAGGCCGCGTCGTCGGTCGACGCGCAGCTCACGCCGTTCCGCGATCCATCGCTGCTTCGCCTCGCGGTCACGACGGCACGTGGTCATCGCGCGGACGAGATCCTTGCCTCGATCGATCGCGAGATCGCGAGTCTCGTCGAGACGCCGCCGACTGCGACAGAAGTCGAAAAGGCCAAGGCGCTCGCCGAGACCGATTTCTGGAGCGCCCTCGCCGATGTCGATGGCAAGGCCGAGGCGCTCGGTCACTACGAGACCGCACTCGGCGATTTTCGCCGGCTGTCCGCGATCGCCGAGCGGCTGACCGCGGTCAGCGTCGAAGATGTCGCGCGCGCGGTCCGGATGTATCTGGTCCCTTCGGCGCGAACAATCGTGATCGCGGAGCCCGAAGATCAGGATGACGACGACGACGACGCAGACGCAGACGCAGACGCAGACGCAGACGCAGACAACGACGCGGCAGCCCAAGGCGCGGTCGCGTGAAGACGATCGTCGAAGCGTCACCGGACACCCCCCTGGTCTGGTTTGAGGTCGGCATTCGCGGCGGCGCCGCCGCGGATCCCGTCGGCATCGAAGGGTTGCATCGTCATGCCGCCCTGCTCGCTCGCCGCGGCGCAGGCGCCAAGCAGCGCGCCGAGCTCGACGAGACGCTCGATTCACTTGGCGCCGCGCTCGAGGTCTCGCTCTCGCGCGATTCGCTGTCGCTCTCGGGCTTGTCGCTCACGCGTCATCTCGATGCAGTGATCGATCTCGCGGCGCAGATCCTGGCCGAGCCGCGGTTCGATGAAGACGAGCACCAGCGCCTCCTGCGCGAGACGCCGCAAGTACTCGACGAGATTCGCGACGACGATTCCGCGCTCGCGACGCGCTGGTTCGATTGGGTGTGCAGCCCCGGTCACCCGTACGGTCGCACCTCGCTCGGCACCGAGAGCTCGCTCGCGCGAATCGCCACGCTCGGGAGTGTTGCCGCGCGCGATCTGTGGCGGCGCGAGGTCGTGGCCGACAACCTGATCATCGGCCTCGCCGGCGATATCGATGAAGCACAAGCCGAAAAGCTCGTCGCGCGCCTCGTCGAGCGGTTGCCGAAGGGTGCGCGTGTCGCGGATCCTGCGGAGCCCGGCCCCGCAGCGCTCGGTCGCCGCACGGTCCTCGTCGACAAACCCGATCGCACGCAAGCGCAGCTCCGCATCGGCCACCTCGCCACGAAGTACGGCCATCCCGATACCGCAGCGCTCGCCATCGCCGAAGCGGTGTTCGGCGGCATGTTCAGCTCGCGCCTCATGCAAGAGGTTCGCGTCAAGCGCGGCTGGAGCTACGGCGCGGGCTGCGCGATGCGCCGCTCGAGGTTGCCGCACTGGTTCGAGATGTGGACGGCCGCTGGCATTGATGTGGCCGGTCCCGCGGTCGCGCTCGAACTCGAGCTTTACACCGACTACGCGGCGAACGGCCCGACCGACGACGAAGTCGACTTCGCCCGCGGCTACCTGGTCGGCTCGATGCCGTTCCACGTCGCGACTGCGCGCCAGCGCATGCAGCTCGCGGTGCGGGACGAGCTGTTCGATCTGCCGGTCGGCTACACGACCGGGTTGCCCGACGTCCTCGGCCAGCTCGGCGCGGCGGATGTTCGTGCGGCGTGCACGCGCAATTACCATCCCGACAATGCAGTGACCGTCGCGGTGACCACGGCCGAGCTCGCGCTGCCCGCGCTCCAGTCCGCGACCGCGGGTCCCGTCACGGTTGTCCGCCACGACGAGTACTAGCCCGGCGAGCTACGGGCAGCTGTAGATCGAGTTGTGCCCGCCGAAGCCGTCATCGGAGACGTTCGGATTGTTCGGATCGGCGAGGTACACGCCATCGACGACGAACTTGTACATGTACGAGCCCGGGACGAATTGCCGGGTGCCGGTCCACGCGCCGTCGCTCTGCTTCGCGAGCACGAAACCACCGTTGTTTGGATCGCCCCACATGCAGAAGTTGCCGGTCACATACGCGCTCGTCGCGGAGCCGTGGCCGTCGAGCCGGAACATGTCGGCGCACGCACCGGCGATTTGACTATCCAGTACGGCATCGACGATGGCTCCGGCATCGGCCGTCCCGCTCCCCGTGGTCGCGTCGACGCCGCCGTGCTTGCCGTAGCCGGGCGGTTCACAGGCCGGCAGAGCGAGAGCGATGATGACGAAAGCAACGACACGCATGCGGACTGGAACGCAGTTCAAATGACGTGCCATCTGTGCTTGGCGATCAATTCGAAAGCGACCGAGCACATATCCGCGCGACGTCGACATTTGCACCGCCCGAGCGTTTCGTTTCGCAACCAGAGCACTCGGGCGGCCCGTATGAAATTCATAACTTCGGTGGGCATACATATTGGACACGCCGCGCTCGATGCTTCGACGGTTGATCCCAGCACTCGCAGTTCTTGCAGTGGTTGCGCAGCCCGCGCATGCCGTCGAACCCGTGGCCTCGTTCCGCTACCTGGTCACGGGTAACGGTTTCGGGTTCCAGGTCTTCGACCAGAACGCCAACGCGGTGAAGCAGTTCCTGGAGCGACCCTATCGCTACTTGAAGGCGAACCCCTCGAACCCGGATGGCGAAGGCATTGTCCGTCGCAACCTCGCGTACGACACGTACTTCGGCGTCAAGGCGGGCAGCTCGGCCACGTGGCTCTCGAGCGTCAACGCGACGGTGGTCGGCTACGTCAACGAAACGAACATGATCCGCTCGGCCGTGACGGTCAACGGCCTCCAGACCGAGACGTTCTGGGTCTCGCCGTTCGGCTACGCCGGCAACGCGATGGTGATGATCTTGAAAGTCACGAACACGACCGGCAGCGCGATGCCGGTCACCGCGTTCGCGATTCACAACTTCAAGATGGGCGCGGCGAGCAATCCCGATGTCCCTGATGCCGATGGCGAATCGGTCGCGTGGGACGGCACGACCGCGATGGAGACCGGTCCTGGCGGCGGCACGATGATCTACGCTCCGATCGGTGGCGCGGAGGTCTCGACCTGCAGCGCGAACGCGTACACCACCGTGCAAAACGGCAGCTTGCTGACGACGCAGGCGAGCTGCTCGGGCACCGACATCAAGAACGCCGAGCAGAAAGAACTCGGCTCGATCGCTCCCGGTGGCAGCGCGTGGTGGGGCGTCGCCGTACTGTTCGATGGTGACGGCACCGCGGCTGCGACCGCGACGAAGTGGTCGACGTTCCTCGCCGGTCGCACCGCGGACAAGTTGCACGACGACTTGCTCGCGGAGTTCGACGCGTATCGCGGTACGCCGCCCGCCGGCTTGACCGATTCAGAGACCAAGGTGTGGCGTCAGGCCGAGACCGTGCTGCGTATGGGCCAGATCATGGAGCCCTATCAGGAGACGCCGCGCCTGAAGAACCACGGCATGATGCTCGCGAGCTTGCCGCCCGGCGCGTGGCACACGGGCTGGGTCCGCGATGCGACGTATGCGACCGCCGCGCTCGCCCGCAGCGGTCACGCGGAACGCGCGAAGGCTTCGCTCAACTTCTTCCTCGATGCCGATGCGGGCCGCTACAGCAGCTATCTCGCCAACGTGCCGTATCGGATCTCGACGGTGCGCTACTACGGCGATGGTCAAGAAGAGGCCGATTACTCGGGCTCGACGACGCGCAACATCGAGCTCGACGGCTGGGGGCTCTTTCTGTGGGCTGCGCGCCAGTATATCGACAACGCACCCGACGCCTCGTGGCTGAACGACACAACGAAGAAGGGCGACACGGTCTACGACGCGATCAAGACCGGCGTCGCCGAGCCGCTGATGGCGAACCTCGAGCCGACCGGCATGAGCATCGCCGATGCCTCGATCTGGGAAGTTCACTGGGGTAACCGCCAGCACTTCCTTTACACGACCGCAGCGACCGCACGTGGCCTGTGCGACATGGCAACGCTCGCGCGCCGCTCGGGCCACCCCGACGATGTCCAGCGCTACAAAGATGCCGCGCTCAAGGCTGCCGCGACGCTGTCGGCCGCCTTCGTCGACACGAACAACGTGCTCGCCGGGTCGCTCGAGCGACTGCAATCGGGTGCGAACTACCACGATGGATCGACCGTCGAAGCGATGACGTTCGGTGTGCTTGCCTCGAACAATTCGACCGCAACCGCGACGCTGAACGGACTCTCGCACCTCGTCACGCCGGCCGGCGGCTACAAGCGGCTCGAAGGCTCGACCGATACGTACGACATCAACGAGTGGATCCTGATCGACCTGCGCGCGAGCGATGCGTTCCGCCGCGCGGGCCAGACCAGCAAAGCGGACTCGTTGCTCGCGTGGGTAAGTGCACAAGCTTCGGCGAACTACAACCTGCTGCCGGAGCTCTACAACACGACGAGCTCGGGTGGCGCGATCGGTTCGTACGCCGGCTCGATCCCGATGGTCGGCTACGGTGCGGGCGCCTATCAACTCACGCTGCTCGATCGCGCTGGCTCGTACGAGCACCAGGATTGCGGCGACTACGACGTCGGTCAATACCCCGACGGTGGCACGGGCGGTGGTGGCCTCGGCGGCAGCGATTCGACCGGCGATCCGCGCACCGGTGTCGCGTGTGCGTGTCAGGGCGGCCCCGGTTCGGCCGGCACCAGCGGACTGCTCGTGATCGTCGGCGTCGTGATCCTGCGCCGTCGCCGCAAGGTTGCTCGCGCGTGATCGAGCTCCGCCACATCGGGAAGGTGTTCCCAGGCGTGCGCGCGCTGCACGACGTGACGCTGACCATTCAACCGGGCGAAGTGCTCGGCCTGGTCGGCGAGAACGGCGCCGGCAAATCGACGCTGATCAAGATCCTCGGCGGCGTATACGAGGTTGGTACCTTCGCGGGCGAGGTCGTGCTCGCGGGAGTGGTCCAGGCGTTTCGCTCGACGCTCGATGCGCGCAAGGCCGGCATCGCGATCGTCCACCAGGAGCTCGCGCTCGTGCCCGAGATGTCGATCGCCGAGAACCTGATGCTCGGGCGAGAACCCGCGCGGTGGGGCATCGTCGACCAAGCGGAGCTCGAGGCCCAGGCCACAAGGATGCTGGAGCCGGTGCTCGGCGACACGACCTCGGAGCTTGATTTCGCGGCTCCGGTGAGCGAGCTCAGCATCGCGATGCAGCAGACGCTCGAGATCGCGCGCGCGCTCGCGGATCGCGCCCGCCTGATCGTGCTCGACGAGCCGACCGCGCCGCTGACCGATCGCGAGATCAAGCGCCTGTTCGAGCTCGTCCGCGTGCGCCGCGCGAACGGCGACTCGTTCCTCTACATCTCGCATCGCCTCGAAGAGATCGCGGCGCTGTGCGATCGCGTGGCCGTGCTGCGCGATGGCGGGCTCGTCGATGTGGTGTCACCCGAGGTCGATCTCGTGCCCCTGATGACCGGCTCGGCGATCCACGATGTCAAGAAGGCGACCGGTGCCGCGAGCACCACGATCGTGCTCGAGGTCCGCCATCTTTCGGTCACCCACCCCACGTTGCCCGCGCGTCGGGTCGTCGACGATCTGAGCTTCACCGTCGCGAGCGGCGAAGTCGTTGCACTCGCGGGTGCGATGGGCTCCGGTCGCACTGCGACGCTGTCCGCCCTGTTCGGGTGCGCGAAGCAGGGCATCACCGGCACGGTGACCGTCGACGACAAGGTCGCCTCGCTCGCGAGCCCGCGCGATGCGATCGCCGCCGGCATCGCGTTCGTGCCCGAGGACCGCAAGGCCATGGGCCTCGTGCTCGGGCTCTCGGTCGGCGAAAATCTCGAGATGGCCGCGCTCGCTCAGCTCACTCGGTTCGGCGTGGTCGATGCGGCGAAGGCCGAGCGTGGCGCGCTCGACCGCGTGCGCGAGATGGCGATCAAGGCGCTCGCGTTGACTACCGAGGTCGCGACACTCTCGGGTGGCAACCAGCAAAAGATCGTGATCGGCAAGTGGTTGGAGCTCGCACCGCGCGTGTTGCTGCTCGACGAACCGACGCGCGGGGTCGATGTCGGCGCGAAGGCCGAGATCTACGCGCTCGTCGAACAGCTGGCCGCGAAGGGCCACGCGGTCGTGCTCGCCTCGTCGGACCTGCCGGAGGTCGTCCGGCTCGCGGATCGCGTGATCGTGCTGCGCGAAGGGCGCGCGGTCGGCGAGCTCGCAGGCGCAACGATCACGCCGCTCTCGATCATGCAACTCGCGGTTGGTACGGCGCCAGGCGCAGCCGGTACAGAAAGTAAGGCGCGCAGTGCAGCTCGAACGTAGTGCGCGCCCACCGGCGCGTGGTGCCGACCACAGCATCTGGATCATGGCAGCCGTGCTCGCCAGCCTGTGGGCGATCCTCGCGGTGTTGCCGCAGACTCGCGGCATCTTCCTCACGCAAGGCAACCTCGCGACCCTGCTCGTCCAGAGCTCGGTGCTGCTCGTGGTCTCGGTCGGGATGACGATGGTCGTGCTGATCCGCGGCATCGATCTCTCGGTCGGCGCGGGCGTCGCGCTCACCGGTACGGTCGCCGCGATGATCCAGATCAAGTGCGGTGGCTCGGCCGAGCTCGCGATCGTCGCCGCGATCGCGACGGGCGCGGCGATCGGCGCGTGGCACGGCTGGTGGGTCGCACGCGGCATCCCGGCGTTCGTCGTCACGCTCGCTGGCTTCAAGGCGTATCGCGGTGGCGCACTCGTGCTCTCGCACTCTACGGGCCTGTCGCCGATGAACCCCGATTTCTCGCTGCTCGCGAGCACGGTGCCACTGGCACCGACGATCGTGACCGTCGGGCTCGCGCTCGTCGCCGGTATCGCACTGACCCTGCGCGATGCCCGGCGTCGCACCGCTTTCGGCCTCGAGCCGCTGACGTCGCGCGTCGTCGGGATCCGGATCGGTGCGCAGCTCCTCCTCGCCGGGCTCGTGCTCGCGGTGTTCGCACAGCGCGGCATGCCGGTTCAGGTGCTGATCGCCGCGGCCGTCGCGTTGTGGGGGGTGTTCGTCACGAAGCGCACCCGCTTTGGTCGCCATCTCTACGCGATCGGTGGTAACCCCGAAGCCGCGAAGCTCTCCGGGATCGATGTCACGCGGACCACGATCGGCGCGTTCGTGATCATCGGCGTGTTGACCGCGATCGCGGGCGTCATGCTCGCGGCTCGCATCAATGGCGTCACGCCCGGCACCCAGGGCAACTTGCTCGAGCTCGATGCAGTGACCGCGGTCGTGATCGGGGGCACCGCACTCGCGGGTGGTCGCGGCTCAGTGATCGGCACGGTGCTCGGCACGCTCGTGTTTTCGACGCTCGCGAACGGCATGAACCATCTGCACGTCGATTCGAACTGGCAGCTCATCTTCACCGGGCTCGTGTTGCTCGTCGCGGTTCAGATCTCTCGAGGGAAACGCTCATGATTCGATTCGTTAGACGCCTGGTCACGCTCGCGGTCCTCGTCGGGATGCCCGCCTGCAAGCAACAGCAAGGGCCACAGGTCGCGTTCCTGCTCTCGACGCTGCAAGAAGAGCGCTATCAGAAAGACGTGCGCTACTTCGAGGCGCGCGCCAGCGAGCTCGGCATCACCGTCGTCACACTCGCAGCCGACAACGACAACGCGAAGCAGATCGCGCAGGTCGAAGACGTGCTGACCGAGGGCGCGAAGGTGCTAGTGATCCAGCCGACCGATTCGCAAGCCGCCTCGAGCTACGTCCGGCTCGCCCACGAGCACGGCGCGAAGGTCGTCGCATACGACCGCGCGATCGTGTCGCCGGATCTCGACTACTACGTCTCGCACGATTCGTACAAGGTCGGCGTGCTGCAAGCCAAGGCCGCGATCGCCGCGACCAATGGCAAGGGCAAGTACATCATCCTCGCCGGTCAAGCCGGGCACTCGGTCGCGACCCAGATCACGCGCGGCTACGAAGATACGCTCGCGCCATACATCGCGCGTGGCGACATCGAGATCGTGACAAAGCAGCACCACAGCTCGTGGTCGCCCGAGCAAGCGCTGCGCACCGTCGAAGATGCGTTGACGCACAACCATAACAAGATCGACGCGATCCTCGCGAACAACTCCGGCATGGCGCGCGGTGCGGTCCAGGCGGTCTCCGCCGCGGGACTCACGAACGTGTTCATCGCCGGTGCTGATGCGGATGCCGCGAACATCAACTTCGTGTGCCAGGGTAAGCAGACGATCGAGGTCCTCAAGGATATCCTGCCCCTCGCGCGCACCGCCGCGGAGGTCGCTCACGACCTCTTGAACGGAGACAAGCCGACCACCTCGTCGACGATCTCGCTCGGCGGCAAGGACGTGCCGGTCATCGCCGTGCGCGTGGAGGTGATCACGCCCACCACCGTGAAATCATTGCTTGTCGATTCCGGGTTCCTGACCGCCGACGAGCTGCCCGCTTGCAAGAGCCACCTCGCGCTCGTTCCGTGAGCGCCATGAAATCTTTCGTTCTCCTGATCGCATTCACGAGCGTCGCGTACGCCGACGAGCCCGGCACCCCTTCGCCGGTCGATCCAGTAGACGCGCCTTCGGTGCCGGATCCGCCGACGGAAGCGCCACCGACCAAGGACCTCGAGCCCGAGCAGCCGCACACCACGATCGTCAATCCATCGACGACCGACGCGCTCGCGCGACCAGCCGAAGGTGACGAAGCCACGCCGAGTGCACCGGGCCTCGAGCTCCAGGGTGTGAAGTTCGAGCTCCACGGCTACGCCCGCATGCCACTGATGACACAAGGTACGCGCGAGCCGTACCTCGTCGACAACGATTACTATCTCTCGGGTTTCGCGTACACGCGGCTCTACGAGCCCGACTGGGCCGAGCTGCACTTCTCGGCGAGCAAGGGCGACTACAAAGTCGAGTTCGGGATGTTCACGTCGCGGTACTCGGATTACGCGCAAGCGGACATCTCCGATCAGCTCGGCATCGCCCAGGCTTCGATCACCGCAAACAATTTCCTCGATGTGAAACGCCTCTCGGTCCAGGTCGGCGTGTTCTGGGATCGCTACGGTTACATCGAGCCATACGACACGTACGTGTTCGGTCGCACGCATCAGGGCGGCGCGAAGCTCGCGTACCAGTTCGAGAACGGTGCGCGGCTGCAAGGAGGGCTCGGCATCCATCTGGCCGATCTGCAGCAGAACCTCGGCATGACACCGATCCTCCATGTCGCAGGCGTGCAACCGGTGACCAAGGCGCTCGAGGTCGGCGCGTATTTCTTGCGCACGTGGACGCGCGATCATCGCCAGCTCTCGCCGATCCAGGACGGAACGATGTACGTCACGGGGGTCGACGTGAAGTACAAGCTGCCGCAGAACCGCGGCACGTCGCACCTCGCGTTCGGCTACTACCATATGGACAAATCGCTCTACCTCGCGCCCGCGCTCGAGGTCGAACACTCGACGGGTGGTCGCGGCATCACCGAGAACTTCCTCGGTCTCGATGGCAGCAACGACGGCACGGGCACGATGTCTACGCTCGCGACCGACAACACGGTGAAGCTGTTCCCGAAGGCCGCCGTGCGCGTGTTCGGCATGGGGACGTGGGTGCGCTCGCCGCAGGTCGACGAGATGGATCCCTTGAAGAACAAGGATCGCCGCATGTACTTCAAATGGGGCGCCGAGCCGAGCTACATGCTGCTACCAAAGCTCCGCGTCTCGCTCCGCTACGACCGCGTGATCCTCGACATCTACGATTCCGCGGATGCGTTCCACGTGCTGTCGCCAAAGCTCAGCTTCCCGCTCGATGGCTGGGGCGAGTTGTTCGTGCAGTATTCGCACTACTGGTACGGCGACAAGATCCAGCTGCGCTCCGGCCAGGTGCCGCTCGAGACGATGCCAGATGCGAACGTGTTCAAGATTCAAGCTCAAGCGGTCTGGTGATCACCTGGAGCTGGCTCGCGATGCGACGTTGACCGCTGACGCGAGCGATGGACCATTACCGTCGACGGCCTGGCACCTCGACGGCGTCAGTGTAGGCAGTGCGCCAGCGACGCTGAGCGATGCCAACGTGACGCTCGCTGCTGTAGCTCAGCCCATCTCCTCGGCGGGAACAACTTCGTCGGTGTTCGGCCGCGGCACGATCTCGAACCGCGCGTGCGATGGAACCTTGTCGCGCTCTTCGGGCGTCATCAGCGCGAAGTCGAGCTGACCTAGGCGCTCGATCTCGGCAAGTGCGTTGAAGCCGCCGATGAACTGTCCGCGAAGATAGATGAACGGCACCGTGTGCTGCTTGCACTCGTTGACGAGCGGAATCAACTTGGCCTCGTTCTCCGGCTCCTCGAGATCGACGTAGTCGTAGTGGACCTTGAGGCGCTCGAGGATCGTGATCGCGCGACCCGTCCACGGGTCGCTCTTCTTGCCGAAGATCTGCGCCTTGATGCTCGGATCCCCGAAACCGACCAGGACCGGCGACGGCTTCGCCGCAGGCGTTGGCGCCGCGACCGAAGCGCGCTTCGACTCGGCCGCCTTCGCCTTTGCAGCGACCTCTTCCTGCGAAACGTATTCTTCATGACCGAGGAACTTCGCCATCGCCTTGCGCGCGCGGATGTAGCGCGGGTCGGTCGCCATCTTGTCCTGGATGAAGTCGCGGAGCTCGCCGCCGAGCTCATCCGCGCGATTGAGAACTTCGAACAGCTTCTCCGTCGCGACCTTGGTGAACTTCTCGTCTTTTTCGGACTCGGCCATCGAGCCCTAGTACCACGCGAGCGCCCGATTCGGGCGCCACTCGATGCCTAGGCTCCGAAGACTTTTTTCTTCAAGTCGCCGGAGCTCGCCGCATTGACGAGCTCTTCGCGACCACCAAGGCACTCGCCTGCGATGAACACGACCGGCAACCGCTTGCCATCCGAGTCGCGCTTCACGGCGTATTGCGCCGCGGCATCTTCCTGGATGTTGGTCACCTTGAACTCGATCCCGTTCGCTTCGAGGATGTCCGTGAGTTTCTGCGCATCGCGCCGCGTCTTGTCCATGTGATAGACGATGACGGGCGCGACGTCACCCGTCGGCGCCGGCGGCTTGGCAGCCGGCGCTTCGGGTCCGGCGACCTTCGAGTCAAACGCGCGGCGATCCGCGAGCTCGTGCTCGTCGGCAAGCGGGCGGCCAAGCGCGTCGTTCGCTTTACGAACGACGTCGCCGGCCCTACCCGGGAGGCGTGCGAGCGCGGCGTGTGCCTTCGCTCGGATTCCATCCAGCACGGTCTTCATGTCACTGATGGGTCACTGATGGGTCCCTGACGGGTCAGTTGACGTGGTCAGTTGACGACGCGGAGGCTCTTGCGACCAGCCGGAATCGGCGGAGCCGCGACATCATCCGGATCGACTTCGGGAGCGACCGTGACGATGCTGTTCTTCTTGCGCGTGCGAGCCGCAGCGTTACGGGCGATCTGGAGCAGGCGAACGTGAGCCTCCTCGTGCTTCTTCTCTTCGGTGCCGCGCACCATCGAGACGACCTTGCTCTTGAGGAACGACAGGCGGTTCTTGCGCGCGCCGACTTCGTAGACGAGGTCCGCGGCCGTGCAACCCGCCATGTGCGGCGAGCGATGGAACGGGCTCATCATCGACGGGTGCTTGTCGAGGTACTTGCGGACCTCTTCGATCGTCATGCCAACGTCGACGAGCGCCTTGTCGACTTCCTTCTGGGCTTGTTGCTTCGCCTTGAACAGCTGCATCTGCACGCGGCTGTAGACGTTGACCGCGCCGTCACCGTTCGTCTCGATCGGCAGGAAGATGCCCTGCGGATAGAGCTCGGTGATGAACGACTGGATGCCATCCGAGACCGACGAGCTCGGCATGCATCCGAACGGCTTCACCGAGAGGGTCATGTTGACCTTCGAGTACGCGACGTTCTGGATCAGCTTGCCGATCTCCATGTGGCCTTCGCCGCCACGGAGGTTGTTGTCGTAGAACGCGTGCGAGACGTCCGCGATCTCCTGCATGTCCGGGAGGTGGTAGTCGTTCAAGCCCAGCGCCTTGGCGAAGGTGTGGAACAGGCCGCGGAGGACCTTCTCGCCGGCCCACAGCGTCGCGAGCCGCTTGCGGACATCGACGCCCTTCAAGCTGAACTTGCTGCCGCCATGCTCTTCCTTCGACTTGTCGACGCCACGCAGACCGGCGCGCTGCGCCGTGTCGTAGCGGCCCTGCCACATCATGTAGAGCAGCCACGCGATGACGAGCTGGATGTCCGGCTCCGCGCCCTCGGCTTCGAGGAAGCGCTGCAGGCCGTAGTTGCCATCGCCTTCGGTGGTCATCGCCCAGAACTCGCCGATGATGCCGACGCGCGGCTTCGGACGAGTGCGGTCGACCTTGACCTTACCCATCTCGCGGCGCGCCTTGAAGAGCGCGACGGCGAGCGAGGTGTTGTTCTCGAACGACTCGCTGATGATCCGCTTCGAGACTTCGAGCGCGCGGTCCGCAGAGCCCGGGACGACCTCGTACGGACGGACGCGGTAGCCGAGCGCATTCAAGCAATCGCCGACGAGGATCGCGCGAACGACGCCCCAGAAGAACGTGGGGTTCATCTCGAGACCAACGCCCTCGCCCGTCGCCTGCTTGAGGCCGCCGGTCTGCTGGAACAGGAGGACGCGGAAGCCGTCGAAGCCCGAGTCGCGGAGCGCCTTGCGGTACTCCGTGACGTACGTGCCGAACCGGCACGGGCCGCAGGCGCCGGCCGTGATAAACACGTGGTTCTTGACGATGTCTTCCTTGGTCATGCCCTGGTTGCGAAGACCGTCGAGGTACTTCACCAGGTTGCCGACCGTGAAGTACGTCGGGTTGCACTGACCGCGGTTGCCGTACTCGCGACCGAACTGGAGCGCGTCGTTGTCGGCAACGTCCATCGCCATGACCTTGTAGCCAATGCCGCGCAGCGCGGCCTGGATGAAGAGGTCGTGGGCCATCGTCAGGCCCGAGACGAGGATGGTGGTGTGCTCGCGCTGCTCGCGCGTGAACTCGCGCGGAACCGCGTCGAACCAATGCTGGGCGTTCTCGACCGGCAGGCCGAGGCGCTTGCGCTCCTCGATTTCGAACTTCTTCAGCTCGGCTTCGATGCCTTCGAGGGACAGCGTGTCGATATCAGCGTTTTTTTCGTTGGTAGTGCTCATGGTGTTCCTCTTAGGTCCGCATCACGTTGAGGGCGACAGTCCGCTTGCCCTTGGGCTTGTTCTGTTCTTCGGCGACGAGCCACTCGGCGGCCTGCGCCTCGAGCGTCTTCACTTCGGTATCGAGCTTGTCGTCGATCTTGCCGACGGTCGCGAGCTTGTTCTGGAGCGCGCGCATCAGCTCGATCTTCTTGATCGTGACCGAGCGATCGAGCTCGACCTTCTTGATGCCGCCGTCCTCGAGCTTCTCCTTGAGAAGCATCAGCGTGTACGCGTACGTCTTCACGCGGATCTTGATCGAGCCCGAGGGCTTGTTCGCGTCGATGTCGTGGAGCGCCGAGTACGCCTTGCCGGCCGAGGCGATGATCGAATCGATCAGGCCGTAGGTCGGCGCATCGTGGCCGCACTTGAAGCTCGAGAGATCGAGGCACGCCATGTTCGGGTGACGAGACGCGTACTTCGCGGCCCACACCTTCTGCACGGAGTTGGTCGAGTAGTTCTCCGGCCACACGTCGGTGACATCGAGGCCGTTGTCGATGACCCCCTTCGCGATGTCCTCGGCGAACAGGGCATCGAGCCGGGCCTTGTCGCGCGGCAGCGACCGCATCGAGAGGATCGGATAGCCGAGCGCCTGGAACTCCTCGAGGACCGAGTGGTTCATGCCCGGATCGTTATGGTATGGGCGGCCGAGCATGACGAGGGCCACGCGGTTCTCGCGGGTGACTTCGTCGAGGATCTCGCGACCCTTGCGCTCCATCTCGTCCTCGAACGCCTGGACGGCCTTGAACGCTTCGTCGACCGCGTGATCGTTCTCGTCCTGGGTCAGGCCGAGGAGCGGACCCCACTCGTCGAACATCTGCTTCTTGCACATCAGCGGCTCGTTCAGCGTCACCGCCGTGTCGAGGTAGCTGATCTTGCGCTCGGCGAAGAAATCGGTCTCCTTCGTGAAGGCCGCGCGGATAACTTTGGGCGTACCGCTCACGACCGGGCAGCTCGCCGTATCCATCTGGTTCACGATGAACGTCGGGATGTGCGTGATCGCCGGGAAGAAGATGTAGTTGAGCGGCTTTTTCTCGTGGTGCTTGAAGAGAAGATTATGGATGTGCGCCTGGCAGACCTTGCTCGGGTAGCAAGGATCGACCGAGCCGTACTTGCAGCCGGCCTGCCACATCTCTTCCGAGGTCTCGTCCGAGAATACGACATTGCGCGAGTCGACGCCCACGGCTTCGAGGTACGTGCGCCAGAACGGGCCCGTCGAGAAGAGGTTGAGGACGCGCGGGATGCCGACGCGAACGTCCTTGCGCTTCGCCCACACATCGACCGAGGCGCGCTGGAACGGGCGCTCGACTTCCTTGTGGCGAACGGCGCCGAGCAGCGTGCGCTTGACGACGATGTCCTTCACCGCGGTGCCATGCTCCGGCATCGGCTTGTGCTCGTAGAAGCTCTTGAACGCGAGCTTCGCTTCGTAATCGACGAGGTTCGGGTACTGCTTCATCCGCTTCTGGCGCTCTTTGTTGAGCGACTTGAGCGCGTCCATGTTCTCGACGGTGCCCTTCTCGCACGAGAAGCCGCTGATGTAGCGAGCCGTCTTGCCGTCGAGGGTCTTGGTGTCGATGAACGTACGCGAACAGTTATTCGGGCAGAAGTTGCAGCGCGTCTTCTCGTCGTTGATCGAGACGTACTCGATGTCGACGGCTTGGTCGAGTCCGACGAACGTCGTCGTGCCCTGGCGGCGCGTCTTGCGAAGTGCTTCGAACGCCGCACCGATCGCGCCGGCTTCACCGGTGTGCGGGTGGAGATAGACTTCCGCGTTCGGGACGCGCTTCTCGATATAATCGACCTGCGCCTTGAGCGCGGCCATGTTCTTTTGCGTGCCGCCCTGGAGGACGAACACGCGGCCGAGCTCCGCCATGCGCGGAATCTGGACGACGTACTGCCAGATGTTCTTCGGCAGCACGAGCGCGAGGCCCGCGAGCAGCTCTTCCTTCGCGTAGCCCTCTTTCTGAAAGTTCACGCGATCGGAATCGAGGAACACGGCGCAGCCGTAGCTGAACTTCGGCGCGAGGCGCGCTTCGAACGCCACGTCGGCGTACTCGCGAACCGGCACGCCGAACTGATCGGCCATCGCCTGGAGCAGCATGCCGTTACCGGCCGAGCAGCTGTTCGAGAGCCGGAAGTTTTTGACGTCGCCGTTCTGCATGAACATGACTTTGATGTCTTGTCCTCCGATATCACAAATGACATCGACCGCCGGGAACCAGCGCTTCGCCGACATCATGTGAGCGACGGTCTCGACGATGTTCGCGTCGGCGCCAAGCGACTTCTCGAGCACGTCTCCGGCATAGCCGGTGACGCCGAAGCCGGTGACCTCGAGCTTGGCGCCCTGGTCCGTGGCCCACTGGCGCATGTCCTTGAACATGTCCTTCATGTCCTGGATCGGGTTGCCCTTCGAGAGCGTGTACACCTTCTTCAAGATGTTCTCGTTCTCGTCGATGAACACGCACTTCGAAGAAGTCGAGCCTCCGTCGAGACCGATCACGCCGCGGTAGGTCTTGCCCGCCTCGAGGATCGTGTCGTCGTAGTCCGGGGTCTTGTACTTCTCCATGAAGGCATCGCGCTCGGTCGGCGCTTCGACGAGACCGGGACCGGCCGATTCGCCGAGCTTGCTCTTGCGACCGTGAGCGATGAACTCGTCGAGCGGCTCGAGGCCGCGGTACGCGCCGATCTGCTCGGACTCGTAGAGACCGAACAGCACCGCGCCGTACGCGGCATAAAGGTCACTGTTCTTCGGGACGAAGATCAGCTCTTCGATCGGCACGGTCTTGTCGTACTCGTAGCCGCGCTCGGCCCACGCCTCGGGAATGCGGAGACGCCAGCATTCCTGGAGGAACGGCAGGTACGTGTTCGGACCGCCGAGCAGGAGCACCTTGCTCTTGAGCGTGTTGCCACGCGTGAGCACGGCGAGGTTCTGCGAGACGATCGCATCGGCGAGCGAGTTCATGATCTCGTTGCGCGGGATGCCGCTCTTCACGAGGTTCACGATGTCGGTCTCGGCGAACACGCCGCACTTCGCGGCGACGTGATGAAGCTTGGTCGGATCGAACTTGAGGCCCGGAACTTCTTCGCGGGGCATGCCGACCTTCATCACGCACTTGTCGATCGTGGCACCGGTACCCGACGCGCACTTGTCGTTCATCGACGTCTGCGCGGTCTTGTCTCCAGTCTCTTCGTTCTTCTTGAACATGATGATCTTGGCGTCCTGGCCGCCAAGCTCGATCACGCTGCCGACGTCGGGGTGGAGCTTCTCCACCGCCATGGTCACCGCGTTGACCTCTTGCACGAACTTCGAGCCAAGGTGCGGCGCGATCGGCGAGCCACCGGAGCCGGTGATAAAGGTGCGAAACTGATCCTTGCGCAGCGTCGGGTACGCGGCGTGGATCTCGCGCAGCATCTCGCGCGTCATTTCAGGCTGGCGGGTCTCGTGGCGCAGGTACTTGCTCCACAAGATTTCGCGCGTCGTGGGATCGACGACCACCATCTTCACGGTGGTGGATCCGACGTCGATGCCGATGACGACTTTGTCCGGTGTGTTGCTCATGTTTGAAAGCCTCGCTACTAGACTGACGCGTCAGTCTGGTTGCCGGAGTATAGATAGACTGACGTGTCAGTCCAGTCTTAAATAGTTGCAACGCCAGATGTATCCCACGATCCCCGGTGGCATTCCGTTACGCAGGCGCGTAACTCATCACGCACCTCGTCAAAGCGCGCCTACACGCGGTAAGGTCCGCGGCGACCGATCGCCGCAACGTGTTGCACGAAAGTGACCCGTTTACACGCTGCTACCGAAAGCAGCGCTCGCGCTAGGCCAGCACGCCACGCAAGGCGACGAACAAGATCTCGTCGACGACGCTCTCGACCGTCGGAGGTTGCGGCTGCGTGATGATGTACTCGACGACGCCGCGGATCATGCCAAGGAACGCGGCCGCGAGGAGCTCGGGCTGGACCTTGCGGAGCAGCTTGATCTCTTGACCGGATTCGAACGCGCGCCGCAGCAGGTCGCGGACCTCGCCGAAAAACTGGTCGAGCCGCTCGGCGGCCTCGGCGTCCGGGGTGTGGCCCGCGGACAGCAACAGCATCGCGAGCGCGCGATCTTGAACAACGAACTCGAGCGCGGCGACGATCTGTTGGCGGAGCTGGACTTGCGGCGGAGCCGCCGCCGGATCATCGACATCGATGCGGTGCATGTGGCGGCGAAGGCTCTCCATCGCCTCGTCGAGGATCGACGAGAATACCGCCGACTTGGATTCGAAGTAGAGATAGAACGTGCCGCGCGCGATGCCGGCGCGATCGATGATCGCGTGGATCGAAGCGCCGTGATAGCCGGAGTCCGCAAACACGTGCTTCGCCGCATCGAGGATCTGGCGGCGGCGCTCGCGCTTCTGCGGATCGAGGACGACGACCTGCGCTGCCATGATGAAGCTCAGCCGCCCCGGCGCGACTGATATGCGACGATCGCGCGCTCGAGACCGGAGTACATCCGGCGCCAGCGCAACCGCGAATCGACGATCAGGCCATCGCCGCAGTGGCTCTCGATCTCGTCTTCGAGCGCCACCGCGAACGGCGCGCAATCGGCATAGAGATTGATCTCGTCGTAGACGCCGTGCGACAGCGATGTGAAGTTCGCCGAGCCGACGTCGACCCAGCGATGATCGATGACGACGACCTTCGAGTGGACCATCCGCGGCAACAAGATGATCGTGAGGTTCTGAGGTCCACCGCTGGTGCGCATCAGCGCATCGCACACCGAGCGGTTCGTCGCGCCGAGCACGTCGGCGTGATCGGCGGTGACCAGCTTGACGTGTACACCGCGCTGCACCGCGCGCGACAAGGCGGCGGTGAAGCGGTTGTCGCCCAGGTAAGCCATCTCGACCGTGAGCGATTCTTGCGCCGCATCGATCAGCGCGAGCCGATGCGAGATCATCGGGCAGCTCTTCTTGCGATGCGCTTCGCGGCTGTGAACGAGGAAGTCGAGGCCGCGCGACGGATCGAACTCGTCGAGACCCGCCATGCGCTCGCGCAGACGCTGCACGTGTTGCTCGCCCTCGGCTTCGATCATCACGTCGAGCCACTCGTGACGATGGTTGTCGCCGATGCCCATCGACCCGAGCGCGAGGTAATGATCGTCAACGATGTAGATCTTCGAATGATCGAAGCGCTTGCGCATGTGCTCGACCGTGATCCGCTCGTGCGAGAGGATCCGCTCGGCGAGCAGATTGGGGCGCTGCTTGAACGAGCCCGGCGCGCGATATACGGCGCCGAGGAACCACGCCTGGATGCCGCGCACCATGTCCACGCGCTTGTGAAAGAAGCTCTGCTTGTTGCCGCCGGTGTACTCGTACACCGCCGCGATCCGATCCTTGTGGATCGTCACTTGGGCGCCACGATCCGCGGCGGCGAGCACGGCGTCACCGAGCAAGTTGCCGGCCTCGTCATCGCGCCACAGGAACGCGCGAATCTCGACTGACTTCTTCGCGCCGCGAACGCGCTCGAGGATCGCCTGAAACGCTGCATCGCCCGAACCGAGCACGCGGAGGGTGCCGCCTTCGACCGGCGTCGACACGCTATCGAGCGGGGCGTCGATACCCGCAGAGTTCATCTGCTTGACGCGGCGCGCACGCCTGCGACCAAACGAGCGACGAGGTACTGCGGGTCGCGCCATGTAGACTGCATACGGTTAACCGAACTCAGACGATCGGTCAATTGCCGGTCTCGAGAGGCACCCACCTAATTTCGCAAATTTAGGGCCTCCCACGCAAACAGACCGTCCGCCCGGACGAAGACCTATCGCGGCGACGTTTTGAAAGTCCACGCGCGATCTCGGGACCGCGTTTCCAAAGTGGACGTGGGTCGCTAACCGAGCATGAACCAACCCCCTAAACCCGCTTCGCATGTGGCGTGAAGGTTGCTCTCGCGCGGTGGCATGTGTGACGTCGAGTTGACCAAGATCCGAAAGGTCTACGAGGGCCAGACGCGGCCGGTCATCCCAGACCTCGATCTGACGATTCCGGCCCACAAGATGGTCGTGCTGGTCGGGCCGAGCGGCTGCGGCAAATCGACGACGCTCCGCATGGTCGCCGGGCTCGAAGAGCCGACCTCCGGGACGATCACGATCGACGGTCGCGACGTCACTAATTTGCCGCCGGCCGAGCGCGACATCGCGATGGTGTTCCAGGGCTACGCGCTCTATCCGCACATGAGCGTGTACGAGAACATGGCGTTCAGCCTGCGCATCGCGCATTTGCCGGAGAGCGAGATCGACAAGCGCGTGCGCGCGACCGCGGTCAGCCTCGGGCTCGAGATGTATCTCGATCGCCGGCCGAAGGCGCTCTCGGGCGGACAGCGCCAGCGCGTCGCGATCGGTCGCGCGGTCGTGCGCCAACCGAAAGTGTTCTTGTTCGACGAGCCGCTGTCGAACCTCGATGCGAAGTTACGCGGTGACATGCGCCGCGAGATCGCGCGCATCCACAGGGATTCCAACGCGACCGGCATGTACGTCACGCACGATCAGATCGAAGCGATGACGCTCGGCGATCAGATCGTCGTCTTGAAGGATGGCGTCGTCCAGCAGACCGGTTCGCCGGTCGAGATCTACGAGGAGCCGGCGAACCGCTTCGTCGCCGGGTTCTTCGGCACACCGACGATGAACTTTTTGGCCGCGGATCTCGCGCAGACCGGCGAGCGCCAGAGCGCGCGTGGCCCGGGCTTCGAGATTCCTCTCGACCGCGCGCCCGAGCTGCGGCCGGCAAAGACGACGGTCGATCGGATCGTCGTCGGAATTCGCCCGGAGCGGTTGTCGCTCACCAGGGGTAGCGACGAAGTCTCGCTGTCGGGCGAAGTCGCGATGCGCGAAGTGCTCGGTGCCGAGGTCGTGCTTCACCTCGAATCCGCCGCGGGCCCGCTCACGGTGCGCACGGCGGCGAACTCGGCGCCACGGCCCGGTGACACGGTGCAGGTCTGGCTCGATCCACACGCGATCCATCTGTTCGACGGGGCGACGGAGCTCCGGCTGTGAACCCCCTGGTCCTGGTCGTGATCGCCTGGCTGGCGGCCGCGTGTAGCGACCCGCACGGCATCGTGCTGTGGCACTCCTACCAAGGCGACGAGCGGATCGCGCTCGAATCGGCCGCACAGGTCTGGAACAAAGCGCACCCCGATCAGCCGCTCGACCTCGTGATGGTGCCGTACGACGCTTTCGGCGACAAGCTGTCCTCCGCGATTCCGCGCGGCAATGGCCCCGACCTGTTCATCTATCCGCAGGATCGGATCGGCGACTGGGCGGACTCGAAGGTGATCGAGCCGATCGAGTTCTGGGTCGACGACGCGCGAGCCGAGCGGTTCACACCGGATTCGTTCAGCGCAATGGCGTATCGCGGATCGCTGTGGGGCTTGCCGATGGCGGTCAAATCGCTCGCGCTCTACTACCGCAGCGACTTGATGCCGGTGGCACCGAAGACCACCGACGAGATGATCGCGATCGTGCCCGCGATGAAGGCGAAGCACGGCTACGCGCTCGCGTACGCGAACGTCGATCTCTACGGCCACGCGGCGTGGCTTCACGGTTTTGGCGGTCGGGTGATGGACGACGCCGGCAATCTCACGATCGCCACGCCCGCCGCTGCGAACGCGATGACGTTTGCCGCGCAGCTCGTCCAGACCGGCGCGGCGCCGAACGATGCGCAGGCGCCGCTCGTCACCTCCCTATTCAACGAAGGCCGCGCCGCTATGGTGATGTCGGGCCCGTGGTTCCGCGCCGACATTCGTGCGGGCGTACCGTGGCATGTCGCCGAGCTCCCGATCATCAGCGCGACCGGTAAGCCGGCCGCGCCGTTTCGCACGGCCGAAGCGTTGTTGATGTCCGCGCGTGCGAAAGACAAGGACGCCGCATTCGCGGTGATGGACTTCATGTCCGGCGACGAGTCCGCCGCGATCCGCGCCAAGCGCGCGCACCAGGTCGTCCCGAACCCCGCGGCGTACGACGATCCCGAGGTCGCCAAGGACGAAGCGCTCGCGACCTTTCGCAACCAGCTCGTACACACGGTACCGCTGCCGACCTCGCCGACGATGCGCGTCGTGTGGACGCCGTATCGCACCGCGCTCGGCGAAGTGCTCGCCGGTCGTGCGGAGCCCGGTGAGCGCCTGCTCGCCGTCGAGCGCGAGGTCAAGGACTACATCAAGCGATGAGTGGGCTGCTGCAACGTCAGCTACGCGACTTCGCCGTCGCGGCCGGCCTCGCAGTCGTGATCGCGAGCGTCGCGTTCGTGGCCGCGCGCAACCACGACGTGATCGATCGCCAGCTCGCACTCGCGGAGCGCTCGGTCGCCGCCCTCGCGGCCGATGGCGAGGTGTTGCCGACCGTGCATGGCGCGTTGATCGGTCCTGCGATCAGCTCGCCGAAACACCCCGAGCTCCGCCATCGCAACCTTCGCGACCACGGTGCGTGGCGCCTGCTCGCTGGTGGCGACCCGCTCCATCCCGACGACAAGCTGTTCTACGACGCGGCCGCGCACTTTGATCGCGAGCACCAGCCATTCGTCGAGTTGCTGCGCGATGGCTCGGGTCGAGCGATGGCCGCAACCGCGCATGGCAGCGGCCCTGCTGCGGAGACCGCCGTCGCGATCACCGAGCCCGCTTCGCCGGCCGGGTATCCCCTGCTCGTGATGATCGGCGTGCTCGGCCTCGGCGGTGCGCTCAGTGCCGCGGGTGCGCTGGTCGGTGGCCGCGGCGCTCGCGTCGGCGCGTTCGTCGGTGCGTTCGCCGGCATCGCCGTGCTCGCGATCCCCGCTCTGCTCTGGCAATCGTGGTTCGCGGCGCTCGTGATCGTCGTGGTCGCGGGCGTGACCGCGATGCTCCAGCGCGCGGGTCTTACCAACAAGCTCGCGCACGGCCTCGTGCGCGATCGCGTCGCGGTCAGCTTCCTCGCACCGGCCGGCCTGTCGATGCTCGCGTTGGTTGCTGCGCCGTTCCTGCTCGGCATCGGCCTCGGCTTCTACGATCATCATCAAGGCACGTGGTCGTTCGTCGGCCTTCACAACTTCATCGAGATCCTCTCGGGTAATGGCCGCGCGCTCGATGATCCGCTGAACTTCTGGTTCATCCTCGGCGTCACGGTCCTGTGGACGATGTGCAACGTGCTCCTGCACGTCACGATCGGTGTCGCGCTCGCGCTCCTGCTCTCGCGCAAATGGCTCCGCGGCAAGGGCATCTTCCGCATGCTGCTGATCCTGCCGTGGGCCATCCCGAACTACATCACCGCGCTGATGTGGCACGGCATGTTCGATGGCCAGTACGGCGCCGTGAATTCGATCCTCCACGGTCTCGGGATGGACGGCGTGTCGTGGTTCACGTCGTGGACCGCAGCGTTCTCTGCGAACGTCATCACGAACACGTGGCTCGGCTTCCCGTTCATGATGGTCGTCGCACTCGGCGCGCTCGAGACGATCCCGAAGGAGCTCTACGAAGCTGCGGCGGTCGACGGTGCCACACCGTGGCAGCGATTCCGCCACATCACGCTGCCGCACTTGCGCCCCGCGCTCGGCCCGGCCGTCGCCCTCGGATCGATCTGGACGTTCAACATGTTCAACGTGATCTTCCTCGTGTCGGGCGGCAAGCCGGGCGACTCGACGAACATCCTGGTCACCGACGCCTATCGCTGGGCGTTCGAACGCGGCGATCGCTATGGCATGGCCGCGGCGTACGGCACGATCATCTTCTTGATCCTGCTGCTGTGGAACGTATTCGTTGCACGCATCGTACGCAGTAAGGGAGACGACGACTCGTGACGCGGCAACCCAAGCTCCTCACGCGCATGTTCGCGCACCTCGCGCTGCTCGTGCTCGTCGCGGTCGTGCTCTATCCCGTGATGCTCGTGTGCAAGAAGGCGTTCGAGCCCGGCCGCGACTTCGCCCTCTCGGCCTCGCCGATTCCGCACGAGCTCACGCTCGATCACTTCCGGTCGTTGTTCGGCAGCAATGGCGAGCATCTGTTCGTACGCCAGGCGCTCAACTCGATCGTGATCGCGGTCGCGACCACGGTCGTCGGCGTCTTCATCTCGTGCACCGCGGCGTACGCGCTATCGCGGTTCCGGTTTCCCGGTCGCAAAGCAGGCCTGACCACGTTCGTGGTGGTTCAGATGTTCCCGGCGACGCTGCTCATCATGCCGCTGTATGTCGTGCTCGATAAGCTCGGCCTCCTCAACTCGATGACCGGCCTCGTGCTCGTCTACTCGACGACCGCGATCCCGTTCTGCGTGTGGACGCTCAAGGGCTACTTCGATTCGCTCCCGCGCGAGCTCGAAGAGGCCGCGCGCATCGACGGCGCATCGCCGTGGATGATCTTCCGGGAGATCATCTTGCCGCTCGCGAAGCCCGGGCTCGCGGTGACCGGCTTGTTCTCGTTCATGACCGCGTGGAACGAGTTCATCCTTGCATCGACGTTCATGACGAACGAGTCCCACTACACGCTACCGGTGTTGATCCAGTCGAGCGTTGGCCAGTTCTCGACCCAGTACGGCGTGTTCGCAGCCGGCGCGATCGTGACCTCGGTGCCGGTGATGGCCGTGTTCTACGTGCTGCAGAAGTATCTCGTTGGCGGCCTGACCGCCGGCGCCGTGAAGGGCTAGGTCTTCTTCGCGGCGGCGATCGCGGTGGCGAGGCTCGCCCAGTGCGCGCCGTTCGCCATCAAGCCGCTGACCTTTCGACGCTGTCCCTCGCTGGTCACGAACAGCTTGCGACCCTGGATCTCGAGATCCTTCGGTGACGCGACCTCGAACTTCTTGAGCGTGATGCCGAGTGGGTTCTTGACCTCGATCAGGTTGCCATCGGTCGTGAGCAACACGCCGAACAGGTGCGAGAAGCCGACGAGCGCCATCATGCCGGCGACCAGCAGCTGGATGTTCTTGTGGGTCAGGGTCCAGATGTAGAGGTCGACCACAGCGACCAGGAGGAACAGGCCACCCCAGATCGGCGAGAGCCCCACGCGCAGCTTCGGCAACATGCGTGTTCTATAGCGCGGTTTTTCAGTCGCTGAGCGTGTGCGAGCCCGCCCGCTCGACGCTCGAGCCAATGATCCTATCCGAGGCGATCGATTCCGAACCGGTGCGCTGATCTGACCGGCATTGCCGCTCGATGTCGCTAGATGTCGCTAGATGTCGCTAGATGTCGCTAGATGTCGCTAGATGTCGATGATGCCGGAGTTCGGCGGCTTCTTTGGTTTCGGTGGCGCGGTCGGCACACGATTCGGGGTCGTGCTCGCACCGCCAAACCCGGGCGATCCAACCGAGGCCCGCTTGGTCAGCTCGAGCTGGACCTTCATCTCCGTGCCAGCGATGACGTCGATCTTCTTGTCGACCGAGTGATAGCCGGTCGCGCTGACCGAGACCTTCACCGACTTCTTGTCAGGCGTGACCTCGATCGACGAGCCCGTGATGTCTTTGCCGTCGACCGTGATCTTCGCGATCGTCGCGGCGGCCGCAGGCTCCACTTCGATCGTGATCTTGGTCGCTGCGACCGCCGAGCCTGCTCCCGAACCAGCCGCAGCAACCGTGGGCGCTGCCGAGCCGGCGGCCGCCGAACCGGTCCCAGACGCTGCTGTAGCCGAACCGGCTGCCGAGCCCGCGGCAACGAGCGCGGCTCCAGCATCCGGCGTCGCCGGTTTCGGCGGCGGGACCGCAGCGATCGCACCGACACCAGCGGGTGCAGCACCCGGCGTCGAAACCGATTCCTTGCCGGCCGAAGCCTTGAGGTTGTTGCCCCTCGACGGGCCGGCAGACGCCGACGTTTCGCCGGTGCCGAGCCCGAACAACAGGCCACAAAACACGCCGACTGCAAGACCGGCAGACACGACGACCGGCACGGCCTTCGAGACGCCGCGCTTTTGGACCCGTTGTGGACCGGTCGGCATCATCGGCCGCTGTGGGGGCTGCATTCCGGCGCCAGGGCCGTACGGGTTCGGTGGATAGGGAGCTGCCATGTGGTGACCTCTAGAATGACCCGACGGCGGCAAATCCGCCGCCATCCGGTTGGACGTACGGAATCACGTCGACCTTGGGCACTTCTCGCGGCTTGTAGGCCTCGGGCGGCGCGTCGCGCTCCTTCTTGTAGTGCCACTGGTACCAGTAGACCGTGAACGCCGCCGAGACGACTGCCAGTCCGATGCCCGCGTCGCACAGGTGCGCCATGGTCTTGCCGAGCTTCTGCGCATCGGCACGCTCTTTGTTCGTGAAGGTGGGGTCGACGTACGCGCGATGCTGGCTGACCGCGGATGCACCTGCGGCGATCGCGCCCGCGGTAAACACTGCCGTCGCGCTGAGGCCAACGATCAACGGCGCCTTCGAAGGACGGAACACGACCGGCGGCGGCTCGGGCTCGGGCTGATACGTGCCCGGCGTGATCTTGATCGGCACGGGCTCGAGCTCGATCTTTTTCTCGACGCCCGCGCCTGCCTCGATCTTGAGCTCGAGCTCTTTTGGCTGATAGCCGACGAGCGTGAACGTCGCGTTGTACGTGCCCGGCACGAGGACGATCGGATCTTTGATCGGCGAGTCGCCGTACTCCTTGCCGGAGATCGTGACGGTAGTGCCCTCGGGCTGCACGTTGAACGTGACGATGCCGACCTTGCCGGTGACTTCATCGAGCTTGGTTTGCGCCTTCTTGAGCACGTCCGCTTTTGCTGGTGGCTGCGCGGCGACGACGATACTCAGGTGGGTATACGCGTCGGCCAAGGCGCCGAGCTTGTCCTCGACGAGCGCGAGCGAATAGTAGACACCGACGTCATTGCCGGCCTCGATCGCCTTCTGATATGCGGTGACCGCGTTCTCGTATTGCGCCTTCGCATCGTCAAGCTTCTTCTTGTTCGTCGAGGAGTCGCCCTTCGTGGTGAGCTGCTGGGCCGCGGTCAGCCACTTCTTCGCGACCTTCGGGTCTTTGACGTCCGTTGCGGGCTGATCGGAACCGGCGCCCGCGTCGGGAGTCGGAGTCGCATCGGACGCGGGATCCATGTCGATATCACTGCCGGCTGCGGGTGCACCGGATCCAGCGGCTGGCAGGGCCGGCGCCTTGTCGTTCGGTCCAGCGCCCGAAGCCTGGGCGACGCACAGACCGAGGGCGACCGCAGCCAAGCGCGCGCGCGTGCAGGCGCGACTATGAAACCTCATGCTTCCATATTACTACGGCTTGCGCCCCGCCGACGCCAACTTAGCGATGTACTCCAGCGACTTGAGAGGTCGACCGACGAGGTTTTGCACCATCGTCACGAGCGCTTCGCGGCCGGCGCGGCGGTCGCTGGGTTCGAACCGAGGGTCGGTATCGAGCGAGCGCGCTTGCGCCGGAGAATCGACCGCCGCCGCGGCGCGGAGGTACTCGAGCGTGGCGGGCTCGATCGCGCGCACGCCCGCGTTGCGGCTCGTCGCCGCGCAGACCTTGCAGATCACACCGCCGCGTACGTGATCGAAGATCGCCGCGGTGAGGTCGGTGCTTCCGCACGCGGCGCAGCTGTCGAGGGCGACGCGATGACCGCACAGATCGAGGAGGCCGAGTTCGACGGTGCGCAACGCGCCGGGCGACGGTCCGCCATCGGCGAGCACGTCCCACAACGCGACGATCAACTCGAGCGCATGGGGCTCGGGAGTCTCGGTCGGGAGCAAGCCACCCGCGAGCTCCGCGACATAGCTCGCGTGCGCGACCGCGACGACATCGCTCGCGAGGCTGCTCCACTCGCGCACGATGTCGGCGCTCTCGAGGCTCCAAAGATCACCGCGCGGTGGGCGACCAAGCACGTAGCGACCGAGCACGAGCAACTGCAACGCCCCCGAGAACCGGCGCTGCGATTTACGACCGCCGCGCGCCACCGCGCTGATCCGACCGTGCTCGGCCGTGAACAACACGACGAGCAGATCCGACTCGCGTAGAGGCGTCGTGCGCAGCACGACCCCGAGCTCACCTTCGGCCACGCCGTGGTTTACGCGACGACAGTCGTCGTGTCGACGATCTGGTTCTGGGTCATGCCGTCGCCACTCACCGAGGGGCGACGCATGAGGTAGCTGAGCGTCAGCGTCGCCGCGATCAAGAGCAGGATCACGGCGAGCGTCAGGCCACCTTGGCGGCTCGACTTGTCATCGCGATCGAGGAGGATCGGCGGGAGGAACGAGACGCGGTGCGGGCCTGGCTTCGCGGCGCTGTTGCGACCTTCGCGCTCGAGATCCGCGAGATCTGGATCGGAGTCGTCGATGACGAGCGTCGGCAGCGCGAACGCATTTGCCTTGGGGGCGCGCGTGATCGGATAGGCCGGGCGCTTCCACGGCACGCTCGCCGCGATGGGCGGCATCGTGGGCTTCCACGGATCGGCAACGACCGGTTCGCTGCCTTTGGCGAGCCCCTGCTCGCCGGTGTCGATCGGAGCAGCAGACTCGGCGACGATCGCGGCGTTGATGAACGAGTCATCCTCGACCGCCTCGGGGGCCGCCTCGGGGGCCGCCTCGGAGCTCGCCGCGGAGCTCGCCTTGGAGATCGAGAGGTTGGTGGATGGGCCGAAGATCTCGTCCGCCGCGCTGACGTCGGCGAGCGCGAACGAGACGGTGTTGCGAGGCGCAGGTGCGAGCTCGGTCGCCAACTCGGTCGTAGACTTCTTCTTGCGGCTGCGCGGAGCGACGGTGCTGGTCGGCTTCTTGCGCGTGCGCTTCTTCTTGGTCGGGATCTCTTCGGACGTCGTTGCGACCTCGATGACCTCGATCACGGGGACTTCGACGACTTCGATGCCCGGCGCGACCGCGACTACAGGTGCTGTTTCGACTTCGATCTCGACGTCGACGCCGACATTAATCGCCGCCTTCTCGGCCATCTCGGCCATCTCGGCCGACGAGGCTGGGAAGATCTCGGGCTCGACCAACAACGATGGCTGGACCGGACCGGCCTTTGGCTCGCTCCCGGGTGCGGCAACCAGGGTCTCCACGAATGCACGGGCGACCAAGTTAGTCGGTGTGGCCGGCGCATTCGCGCACTGACCGAAGCGCTGGACCGCCTCGGATTCGTCGAGCCCGACGCAGCGCGCAAAGCTCTTCACGAAGCCCCGTACAAACACCTCGGCCGGCAGCCCTTCGAGCTGCCCTGCCTCGATCTTCTCGAGGATTCGGGCCTGGATCTTCGTCACACGCGCAACGTCATCGAGCGTCAGCTGACGCTGGGCGCGACCGGCGCGGAGCCACATTGCGAGGCTCGTTCGCGGATCAGCAACCTGGCTCGTGCGTGCACGTGATTCCATCAGTGTTCCAACCCTCGCCCATCAGCGCGGCATTGCGTCGCAACACAGCTCTTGGGAGAGATTTTGAGGCACGCATCACGTGCTTCTTTCGCCTCTGCCATGAGCCCTTGTTGGATACGAGTCTTCATCAGGTAGTAGCTAGCTTCCTGTGACCCACAGGACGGATCGTCGGACGCCGTCTGGAAGAGTTCAGCGGCTTTTTCCCACTCCTCACGGGCGAAGTAAACCCTCGCCAGACGATAAGTCGCCACGCACATGTTCGGTTGAAACTGCTTTGCCTGCCGGAGCTCCTTCGCAGCGTCGACATACTTCTTTTGATGGAACAGCGCCCAGCCCAGATGTGCGCGGGTTAGCGCCGGGTTATCGAGGCGCATCGGGTACTCCAGTGCCTTCTGGAAGAACTCGGTGGCACCCGAATAATCTTCTTGCAGCGAGTGGACGATCCCCCGGTCGGCCCACGCTTCGCCGTACTCGGGAGTGACTTTGACGGCCTCCACGAAGTCGAGATCTGCCTTGCCGAGAAACGTATCGAGATCGTGCAGCGTCGCTTCGCGGTCGAGTCCCGTGAGGCACGCGTCGACCTCCATCGTCTTCTGTGTGTCGATCGTGCGCAGCATCTCGACGAGGCCGCGAACGAGCAACGCCTCGTCGTTGCCGTTGTTGAGGGCGAGGGCCCGATTGCATTCCTGCTTGGCGGCCTCGAGCTGGTGCTTGTGCAGAAAGTCCTTCGCGAGGTCCAGGCGAGTCGCGCTCTTGGCCATGTCCTTCTCATTGTGAACCTGAAAACAACCGCTCAAGAACACGAGCAATAAGAGTGTGTTAGGCCGCATCTGGGCCAGGGTATGGGCCGCCGATCCGGGGGGCAACTTCCTGATATAGAAGACGTTGAATGGCAACTTCTCCCGGCCCTGGTCCACTGGAATTTTCGAAGCTCGCTCCGATCTCGACCTCGAACGGCGAGCTCTATGGAGAGGCGTTCTTGCCTGCGGTCCCCAAGGGGATCGTCGTGGTCTCGCATGGCTACGCCGAGCACTCCGGTCGCTACCGCGAGCTGGCTCACGTGATCGTCAACGCCGGCTGGGCCGCGCTGACCTATGACGTGCGCGGCCACGGAAAGTCGCCGGGCGTGCGCGGCTTCGTCGAGGCGTTCCACCAGTACACTGATGATCTGAAGAGCGTGATGAAGGTGGCGCGCGGGCTGGTGCCCGCGCCCGCCCCCCTCGTGTTGCTCGGTCACTCGCACGGCAGCTTGATCACGCTGCGCGCCGCATGTGACGGACTAGATACCGGAACAGGTGCGACCGCTTTGCTGGTGAGCTCGCCGTACCTCGGCCTCCGCATGGCCGTGCCGGGCTGGAAGAAGCTGCTCGCGAAGGTCGCGAGCAGGATCGCCCCGAAGCTCGCGCAGCCGAACAACATCACCGCGGACCAGCTCACCAGCGACAAGACGATGCAGGCCGCGCACGATGCCGATCCACTGAACTTCAGCGTCGCGACATCGCGCTGGTTCGTCGAATCGACGGCCGCGCAGGACTACGTCGCCGCGAATGCCTCGAAGATCACGTTGCCGAGCACGTGGATCGTCGGTGGCGCCGACCCGCTCGCCGATCCCGCGCAATCGCGACGGGTCGCGCAGACCATGCAGCGCGCCGATTATCACGAGCTCGCCGGCTTCCTGCACGAGGTCTTCAACGAGACGGAGCGAACGCAGGCGTTCGCGCTGGTCACGCAGGCGCTCGCAGCGGCAGCGCTAGGCACGTGAAAGCACTGCGCTAAAGCCGCATATTGGCGAGAGTCTCGCGACCCCCTATACTCGAAAGAAGGGTCGGGGCCGACGCGTGGCAGTTCGCGTGCGATTCCTCCGGGGCCCGATCGGCCGCCGAGTCGAGATCAAACGCCTATGAAGCTCTTCGCCTGCATGTGCAACCAACCGCAACGGCTCTGGGCCGCGCTCGCACCCGTGCGCGCGACGCTCGTCGCACAGCCGCCGGTGACGCGCTGGGGGATGGCGTACTCGCAGGGCGGCGATGTGCTCCTCGTCCGGACTCCCAAGGCGAGTCTAAAGCCGGTCGAGCTCTACGGACCGCTCGCCGAGATCCACAGCGATTGCGTGATCGCGCAAGCCACCGGCGCCGACGACGGCTACGCGGGGACTGATAACACCGCGCCGTTCCGGTTCCGGCGCTGGATGTTCGCGATGACGGGCACGCCGAAGCTCGAAGCCGCGGCCCCGCACCTGCTCGAGCACATCCCCGAGTACCTCCGTCGCAACGTGCGCGGCCGTACACCGGCGGAGCTGGTGTTCCACGTGTTCCTGTCAACGTTGCACGACGAAGGCGCGATCGACGATCCGAATCTCGCGGTCGACAAGACCCGGCGCGCACTCGCGGCGACGATCAAGCTCGTCGCGTCGGCGCAAGCAAAGACCGGCACCGAGGGTGGCTTTGGCAACCTCGTGGCCTCGAACGGTCGCTCGATGGTGCTCGCGCGCCTCGATCATCCGCTCGAGCTGCGCCGGCTCTGGGTCGATGGTGAAAAAGGCGAGCGCGACGAGAGCTTCCGCGGCGTGCTGCTCGTCTCTGGTGGCGGTGGCGATGCGAAGGATGGCTTCGAAGATGTCCCCGCGAATCGCGCGGTGATGATCCAGCGCGACCTGAGCTTCTCGCTCGCCGATCTCAATCCGTAGCTAGCTCAGCTCATCGTCCGCGTGCCAGCTCGTACGAGAGGGCGCGCACCGACTTCTTCGCCTCGACGCCCGGCAGGTCGTAACTCTCGATCGCGCCGTTCGCCAGGGTCCGTGCCGTGGCATCGGTAATGTGGGCGTTGCGCAGGAAGTGCTGGAGCTCGGTCTTCGCCGCGGTCGCGCCGTATTGATCGTAGACGGTGACGGATTGGTCGATCGCTCTGGCCGTGCGGGCTTTTTCGACAGCAGCCACCGCCTCGGCATCACGCGTCGCCTCGACCTTGGCCGGATCGGTCGTGATCGTCGCCGACAGCGTGGCATCGGCGCGATGCTCGCTACCATCCGACGGATCGGTCCACAAAAGATAGAACGGGCCCACATCGGGGCCGTTCACATCGGCGTGAAGGACGACCTTCCTGGCTTCACCCTCGCCGAGATCCGCGAGCGCGACATTTACGCCGGTCTTGATCTGGTTCGTCGGATACCCGTACGCGTCACCGATCGCGGTGCCATTGCCGCTCTCGGCGAACAGCTCGACGTGCGTCGCGACGATGTTGCGCAAGCCTCGCAGCTCGGACGCGAACACCTGATCGAGCGTCATCGCGTCCCTCGAGAAGTAGTAATTACCGCGACCGGCCTCGCCGATCCGCGCCATCGTCTGCTCGTCGAAATCTAGGCCGACACCGACCGTCGAGATCGAGACGCCGTGCGCGGCTGTCCGAGCTGCCAGGGCGACGAGCGCGTCGCGATCGCGGATCCCCAGGTTCGCTTCACCGTCGGAGATGAACAGCATGCGTCGGGTGTGGCCAGCCGTGACACCGAGTTCGTACGCGCCGCGCGTGAGGCCGCACGAGGCGCACGTGCCACCACTCGCGACGATCCGATCGATCGCGTCGGCAGCCGCGAGCTTGCGGTCGTCGGTCGCGCGCCCCGCGCTGACCACGAGCTCGTCGCGATCGGAGAACGTGACGACCGCGAACGTGTCGTTTGGACCGAGCGCGTTGATGAACGAGATCGCGGCGCGCTTGGCATTCTCCATCGGCTCGCCGTGCATCGACGCGGACCGATCGAGCACGATCACGACCGCGGCTTGGTGGGCGCGCTCGCCGTTCGCGCTGGTCGGCATCTGGATCATCACGGCGAGGTCTTGCTCGCCCGCGAGGACCTGGGTCGAGGTCAGCTTCGCGCGCAAAATCTCGCCTGTGATCGCAGTCGTCGTCGGAGGCATGGACATCCCTTTGACGGGCCGGGGCGAACGAGCCGACAACACCAGTCCGACGACGAGCGCGGTCCCCGCGGCGGTGATGCTAAACGCGGTTCGAGCGCGCGATTTGAGGGCGACCATGGTTGGTTATGAACGCAGAACAACGTGTTGCGATCTGTTTCTATCCAAGACCTCAAACTTCATGAAAACCGAAAAACGACTCACATTTAGCGGACCTACCCAACATCAAGATCTTCCACACGGTTCCGTTGAAAGAACGTGTTGCGAGAAAGCTGCTTGACGAGTTGCGTCATAACCGTTAAACCGCGGTCATGACGAACGCTCAAGAACGCAAAGCACAGGAGCGGCAGGCCCGTCGCCGCCGTATCCAAGAAGCGGCCCGAACCGTATTCGCTGAGCGCGGCTACGGTGGAGCATCGATCGAGCTGATCGCGCGCGCAGCCCAGCTTTCGGTCGGCGCGATCTACCTCTACTTCCGCTCGAAGGAAGATCTCTACGTCTCGCTAATCGAGGACGCCCTGACGGTGTTCGATGTCGAGATGGGTCAGGTCCGCGAGCACACCGAAGTAGGTAAGCGCCTCCACGACACCTGGGCCATCCTGGTCCGTTGGGCCGAGCGTGACGCGGAAGGTCCGCGCATTCTCCGCCTGCTCGCCCAGCCCGGGGTTCGCCCTCAGCTGTCGGACGAGGTCGTCGCCGCGGTGTCCTCCGGCATCGCTCGCATCCAGGATCACCTCGGCGCCTGCGTGGCCGATGGCATCCACGCGAACCTGTATCGCCAGGTCAACGCGCGCGAGATCGCGGACCTCGCGTGGTCGGTACTGCTCGGCAGCCTCGACGCGGCCGAGATGTACTCGAATTTGACGATGCAGGCTGATGGCCTCCAGGCTCGTTCGGACCGCGCACTGCTACTCATCGAGAACGCGCTGGCTCCGGCGGTTGGCAACACACTCCGCGCGGTTGCGTAGTTAACGTTCGCGCGTCGTCGAGGGTGCTACCTTCAACGAAATGCGGGCGTGCCCTCGCTGCGATACGAAGACCGATGAATCGGGGACCTTCTGTCCCGATTGCGGGACTTCGTTCATCGCGCAGGAGCTAGCCGAGACCCACATCAAGACTGCCGTGCGGGGTGTGGTCGCGGCTCCCGACGTCGATCCCAACGCGGCGACCGGAGCGATCCAAGTCCAGCCGCCCGAGGACGGCGAGCCCGCCGCCGGCAACCTCGTCGGCTTGACGATCGATCATCAGTTCATCGTCGAGAGCGAGCTCGGGGGTGGTGCGTTCGGCTACGTGTATCGAGGTCGCCAGCTCGGGCTCGATCGCCCGGTCGCGATCAAAGTGCCGACGCATCAGATCGCAGCCGATCCGGTGATGGCCAAGCGGTTCGCGCGCGAAGCGCGTTCGGCCGCGAAGATCCAGCATCCGGGTGTCGTCGCGATCCACGCAGTCGGCGAGCTTACTGATGGCCGGCCCTATCTCGTCATGCAGTTCGTCGAGGGTCAGCCACTCGATCGGATCTTCGAGGCTGGGCCCGTGCCCCCTGCCCGTGCGGTACGGATCATGCGCGCGATCGCGAGCGCACTGTCGGAGACGCACGCAGCCGGTGTCGTGCATCGCGATCTCAAGCCGTCGAACATCATGTGGCGACGCGATCGCAACGGCGACGATCAGCTCACGATCGTCGATTTCGGGATCGCAGCGAGCAAGCCCGGCACCGCCGATGCGTCGCGGCTGACCGCGCACGGCTTGATCGGCACGCCGCACTACATGTCGCCGGAGCAAGCTCACGGCGAAGTGGTGGACGCGCGCGCGGATCTGTACGCGCTCGGCTGCTTGTTGTTCGAGCTCGTCACCGGCGCCCCGCCCTTCGAAGGCTCGGCGTTCGAGGTGTTGCTCGCGCATCTCGGCAAGCAACCGCCGGCACCGAGCACGCGCAACGCGGATCTGCCCCAGGTCATCGATGGCCTGGTCGCGCACCTGCTCGCGAAGAAGCCTGACGATCGGCCACAGACCGCGGATGAAGTCGTGACACTCGCCGATGTCGCGCTCGCCGAGCTCGCGACCTCGAGTGCGGATGACTCGAGCGACCGCACCGCCAAGAAAAAACTCGCGCGGGTGCGGCGACCGACCTCGCAGACGCGGCCGGATCTTCCGGACGATTATCTCGCGGCGCTCGCAGGCACGCCGATGTCTCCGGTGCGCGGCCGGCTCGCGTTGCGTTTCGCGCTCGGGCTGACCGCGGGTGTCGCGCTCGCGAGCGTCGGCTTCATGGTTTTCGGTCGCGCGCACGGCTCCGGGGCGGTGGCCTCCGTTCCCGAAGCTGACGATACGACTGATGACGCTGCCGCGCCGCTCGGCAGCGGCGAGCCGCGCGAGCGCCAGATCAACGACGACGATGGCGATGTCGTGATCCACGTGATCGTTCCCGATCCGATCGTGGCACACCAGGTGGTTCGCCCGAAGATCGAGATCAAGAACAAGCTTGGTCAGCCGATCAAGACCGCAGAGCTCGTGGTCACGATCGCCGACGCGAATGGGCCGACGGGGCTGGTCGCGCATCCGCGGCGCAGTGGAGCCGGCTACGCGTTCAAGTACACGTTCCCGCATCCTGGGCAGTACGTGATGAGAGTGTTTCCACCCTCGGTGGCGTCCGCATTCGAGATTCCGCTAGAGGTTAGATAGCTACTCCTCTTTTTCTTTTCCCTGCGCGTCGTCGTCTGAGAAGTTGACCTTGCCGCTGAAGCGCTCGCCTTCGCCGAGGATCTTGAAGGTGGTCGAGGCGTAGACCTTGCCCTTGTTCTCGATCGTCATCTGGATGTTCTTGTTCACACCCATCTGCTTCTTATTGAGCGTGATCTTCGAGACGATCGTCTTCTGACCGCGCTCGTCGTTGAAGTTCTCGCTCGTCGCGAGCAACTGGTTGCCTCCCTTGCCGAGCTCGTAGAACTTGATGACGTACTCGACATCGTTGAGCGGCGTCTTGAGGAACGCGGCGAAGTAGATGGTCCACGTGTGGTCGGTCTTGTCTTCGTAGAAGTTGCTGCCCGACTGCTTCCGGATCAGCGCGGTATACGCCGACGGGCTCTTTGCCGTTTGCGGGTAGCGCTTCGTCGACGTCATGATCTTGCCGTTGAAGGCATGACCCGGATCGTCCGCGGCGGCGGGCCGCGCGGTTACGACGAGAGCAAGTGCGAAGAACGTTCCGACAACGAGGGCGCGCATGCCGGGCGAGAATACACGATCAGGTTTCGAGTAGCGCCCGAATCGCGTCGAGGCCGGCTCGGTCCGGCGCATCGGGTCCATCGACCCGAGCCGCGATCTCGACCGCACGACGCGCAAGGGCGCGATAGATCTCGGCAAGGCTGGCCTTGCCTCGAAGTGCATCGAGATGACGTTGAATCGTAGCGACGTCGCCACGTCGAATCGGACCGGTCAGGCCTCCGGTCGTGCCGCGCGCCGAGATATTGCGCAGCGCGCCCTCGGCGAGCGGAATCAGCGCGCGCACCGCATCGGTCGAATTCACGCCGGCCGACGAGAGCACGTCGGCCGCCGCGTCGATCGCCGCGACGACGTAGTTCGACGCGAGCGCGGCCGCGGTGTGATACGCGGCCATTTGCGTCGAATCGAGCGCGAGCTGGATGCCGCCGATCGCACCGACAAGCTTGCCGGCGTACGACCTACCCTTCTCGTCGCCCTCGACGCCGAACACGGTGCCCTTGAGCGTGCGCATCGCCACCTTGCCATCGGCGATCGCCGACAGCGGATGCATCGTGCCGACACCTCCGACCTTGTCGCGCACCTTCGCGAGCAGCTCCTCCGCGGAGGCCGCGCCCGCACAGTGGAGCAACACGTGGCGCTTGTTGACGAAGCCCGTGCCGACGAGCATCTCGGCGACTTCACCGATCACGCCATCGCGCACGGCGAGCACGACGACCTCGGCTTCGAGCAAGACATCGGGCGGTGCCGACGAGAACGCGGCGACACCGGCAGCCGAACCTGCGGCGCGAGCGCTCGGTGGCTTGCGTGCCCACAGGCCGAGCACGGGGACACCTCCGAGGCGCAGCGCGCCTGCGAGCGCGGTGGCGACGGGGCCAGCGCCGATCACGAACGTGGTGGGATTGCGCGCGGTCATTTGTAAAGGCCTCGAGCGGCGATATACCGCAGTACCTCGCTCGGCAAAAGGGACGCCGCGTGTGGGTCGCCCGCCGCGACGAGCGCGCGGGCCTGGGTCGCCGAAATCTTTGGCATCACGACACCAGTCTCGGTCGTACCCGGCGGCACTGCGAAGCCAGCGCGGCCGACCACGATCGGCGGCGCGAGTGCGGCGAGGTCATCCCAGCGATACCACTTGGGGGTCTCGGCGAGGATGTCGCCGCCGATCACCAGGCGAAACTGATGCTCGGGATGGTGCTCGCGCAGGAGCTCGACCAGCTCGAGCGTGCGGCTCGAGTTAAACCCCGGCTTCTGCGCGAGCGCCTCCTCCGCGCGGCTGACCTTCGCGCGCGCACCGAGCGCGCCGATCGCGAGCTTGCACATCGCGATGCGATCGGCGTACGGCGCCAGCTCCTTGTGAAACGGATGGACGTAGGTCGGCACGAACCACAGCTCGTCGACCCCGCAGGTCTCGAGCACGTAGAGCGCGACCAGTTGATGCGCGACGTGCGGCGGGTTGAAGCTGCCGCCGAACAGCGCGACCTTCATGCGTACAACCGGTACTCGGCGAGTTCTTCGGCGAACGCACCTTCGTCGCGCGGCCAGCGCTCCGCGAGGTCATCGAGCGTCGCACCCGCTTCGATGCCGGTCCGCAGCGCGGAAGTCCCGGCGAGCAGATCGATCGCGGGAATCTGGTCGACGAACTCGTACGCCTTGGTCCGCCACTCGAACTGCGCGGGATCGAGATCGTGCGCTGCCTTGAGGAACGCGACGCCGGTGCGGTACGAACGAAACTGCTCGGCATTCGTGACGTGGATCTGGACGCCACCGCACGCGGTCTTCGCGTGCTTCTGGAAGCCCGGCGTGAATATCGCGGGCCGGAACCGGACCCCCGGAAGATCCATCGCGGTCAACGCGGTCGCGAGCGCGTTGCCGTCGAGGTGCGGTGCGCCCGCGAGCTCGAACGGCCGCGTGCAGCCACGCGCCTCCGACAACTCGGTTCCTTCGACGAGGCACATGCCGGGATACACCAGCGCGGTGTCGACGGTCGGCATGTTCGGCGACGGCAGCACCCACGGCAGGCCGGTGTGCTCGAACCACATATCGCGCTGCCAGCCGCGCATGCCGATCACGGCTAGCTCGAGATCCAGCTTCTCGACGCTGTGGCGCCAGCAAGCGATCTCACCGGCGGTGAGGCCATGCCGATTTGGACACGATACGAGGCCAACGAACGATTCGAAGCCGGGCTCGATCGCGGGGCCTTCGACGTGGATGCCACCGATCGGATTCGGTCGGTCGAGCACCACGAATTGCTTGCCCGCCTTCGCGCACGCGCGCATCGCGAGCACCATCGTCCACACGAAGGTGTAATAGCGGCTACCGATGTCCTGGACGTCGTAGATCACGACATCGACGTGGTCGAGCATCGTTGCAGTCGGCGTGAGCGAGGCCTCCGTGTGCCCGTACAGGCTGAACTCCGGCAGGCCGGTCAGCCGATCGTGCGCGTCGCCGATCGTGACCATGTCCTGGGCATCGCCGCGCACGCCGTGCTCCGGCCCGAACAGCGCGGTCACGTTCATCGTGGGTCGTAACAGCTCGATCATGTGTCGGAGCTCGGCGTCGACCGAGGTCGGGTTGCAGATGAGACCCACGCGTTTTCCAGCGAGGGCGGGAAGTCCATCGCTCGCCAGACGCGCGAGCCCGGTCTGCACGGCCATAACGCGACCCTACCCTATTCGACACCTTCCCACATCGCGGCCCGCAGCTACCCGCGCGCGCACCCGGTCTGACCAAGATCTGGCGGTCGCGCGCGACCGCCAATGCGCCAGTTTGATCAGCTGCGCCGGCGCAGAAGATGGAAGTCATCGGCCAGCTCGCAGGCGGCATCGCCCGCGACTTCAACCGCATCCTCTCCGTGATCACCGGATTCGGCGTGATGGCGCTCGAACGTCTGCGGGACGGCTGCCTACTGCGCCGTGCCCTTGGCGAAATCGGTATTGATGGCGGTCTCGACCTTCGCGAGCTCCGCGGCGATCGAGAAGATCACGCCGAGCTCTCGGTTGTAGCCGAGTGAGCCCGCCGAAAAATTCTCCGAGCCCACGTAGCCTCTCGCGCACTGCGTACCGTTGCAATCGATCACGATCGCCTTCGCGTGGATGTACGGATTGGCCATCGTGCCGCTGCCCGACATCGGCCCCGTGACGACGACCTTGCCACCCGCGGTCTTGACGCGCGCGATCGCGGTCGCGTTCGGGCTCGAGTTGCCGATGATCACGCGGACCGCGACGCCACGGTGCGCCGCACTCGCGAGCGAGTCGACGATGCCGCCGGTGTTGAGATCACTGAACTCTTCACCTTCGAGATCGACGGTGGTCGTCGCGGCATTGATCAGGGCGACGAGATCCGCGCGTGCATTGGAGTTTGCGACCACGAGCGCCCCTGCCGGCGTGATGCTGTGCAGCGCGAAGTCGGCCTCGAACACGGCTTTTGCTTCGGTGATGTCGGCGGCGCCGGTATCGATCGCGAGATACTCGCGATTCTCACTCGGCGCGGTGCCGGTCGCGTTCATGGTCATGATCCACGCTTGCGACGAATCGATGATGATGCACTTCTCGTGCGTGTACGTGAAGCTCGGGTTCGACCACACGACGGTCGCGCCCGCGGTGGTCAGCGTGTTCCTCGCGGGCGTGTTGAACGCCTTGTTTGCGGTCGAGCCATCGAGCACCACGCGCACCATCACGTGAGCCTTCGCGCGATTCGCGAGCGCGGTGATGATGGTGTCATTCGACATCACGTACATCGTCACGTCGATCGACGTAGTCGCCGCGTTGACCGCGGTGACCAGCTGAGACGCCTGATTGCCATCGGGCTCGACGATGATCGTGATCGCGCTCGAACCTGTGATGTTCGCATCGGCGGTTATCGAGGGCGCGTCGATGCTGTTGCCATCGTCCGAGCCGCCGTCGTTTGCGCTTCCGCTCGAGGATCCGCACGCTGAAACGAAGGCGATTCCGAGCAAGAGACAGCGCATGGTGACGGCACGCTAGCAACGAAAGCGTGAGCAAACGATGAGATTCCGCTGCGCCATCGTTTGACGCCGTTGATTCGCGGCGATACGCCTCAGCTGCGAGCGTTACGCGAAGATCGGAACTGGCTTGAGCGTGACCTTGTTGTCCTTGGTCACGATCCGGAACCGGACGGCGCGGCACTGGTACTGCGCCTTGAGCTTGCCCTCGTTAACTTTGAGCTTCGCGATGAAGTTCTCGAACGAGACATCGTCGGGCGAGCCGACAGACTTGCGAGCTGCGACATACTCGGTGAACACGCGCTTGTAGTAGTCGGGCTCGGACTCCTGCGCGAGCGCTGCGAGCTGCGGATCGGGCTGGGCCTTGTCACTGGGCGGGCCCTCGCCCTCGCCCTCTTCGAACTCGACGCGGCCTGGAATGATCTGGTTGCCGTCGTCGTCGTACTCTTCATCACCGGGCTCGGGACGACCGAGCAAGCGCGCGAGCATGACGTTGAGGGCGTTCGCGAGGCCGTCGAGCTCGAGACCGACCGGGCGGAACGTGCGGTCGACGTTTCCGTTGATGATGTCGGTAACGCCCAGCTCGACCTGATCGACCTGCGCGATGAGGCGACGGTGTGAGAGGTAGAGACCGACGAGCGAGATCCCGAGCGCACCTGCGCCGAGCAGGATAATGAACAGCTTGATCGTGCCCGCGGTGTTCGCGGCATCGACGATCGGCGAAAGCACCATCGCCTGCGCTGCGACGGCCGGATAATCCTTCGGCATCTTCGCCGGGTTCGAGCTCGAACGCGGCATCGTCACCGACGCAGCGACGTAGTTGACGCCGTCGACATTGACCTTGACCTGACCCGTGGTCGGCGAGACCTTGCCCGATTTCGCGAGCTCGGTCAGCGCGGCGGCCTTGCCGGTGTCTTCTTCACCGTTGGCCGCACCCGTCTTGGTGAAGCTGGTCGCGACGACGCGCGTGCCATCGTAATACGCGATCTCGGTGCCGAGCAGCGCCTTGTCGTGCTGCGCTTGGCTCGCGGTCTGCGCGTAGGCGACGACGACAGCGCCGAGGATCTCGACGCTGTCGGGATTCGTCGAGGTGACCTGAGAATCGGGGTTGATAATCGGCGCGACGCCGATCTTCATCATTCGGTTGTTGTCGACCCAGATGTCGCTGATGATCGCGCGGTTGTGGAGCACCACGTTGAGCGCGGGGATGATCGTCGTGTCGGACGTCTCGCCCTCCTTCTTCCACTGCTTTGGCACGACGCTCGGCACGTCGTTCATCGCGAGCAGATTGCCGTGCTTGTCGACGAGCGCGAGGATATCTGGCTTGATGTCGCCTTCCTTGTCGTTCGCCGTGAAGCTCGAGAACCCGATCCGCGCGAACCGGTCCTTATCAGAGGTCGAGGCGTCCGCGATCTTGAGCGCGGCGACAAACTGAGGATCCGCAGCAAGGCGCTCGGCCTTGTTCGCGACATCGATGGATTCGAGTTGGGCGAGAGCGCCGACGACCTGATACGCACGCCGAAGTTGATTCTCGGAGTCTTTGCGGATCTTGTCTTCGAAGCTCGTCGACGTGATGAAAAATGCGATCGCTGTGAGCGCTGCGACGACGATAGCAACAACCGCCGCGATTACCGTGCGGGACATAGCCCCTCCAGCGGCGAGTATTCGTGGGCTTTCGCCTAGATGTCAATTGACTGCCGCACTTCCGTTGGGAAGTGCGGGTACTAGTTGCCGCCGGGGTGAGCGGGTGACTGATCTGGGTCCAAGAACCGTTGGACCTGTCCGCAGATGTTCTTTTCCGTCTCGCCGGAGACCTCGGCGCCCTGCAACACGCAGACTGACTGCACCGCGGCAGATCGCAAGATGGTCATCATGTCCGGTCCGGTGGCGAGCAGCATGATGTGCTTGCCATTGCGCTCGAACGTGAGGGAGACCTTGGCCGACGCACAGTTCTTTTCGACGGAGTCTGCCGAGACGTAGAGGTCGGGATGACACAGGAACGTCTGGGGCACGGGCACGATATGCTGCACGGTCGCGATGTTGACGTTCGCGAACAAGCTCGGCCTGGAATCGACGAGCGCCTTCAGCGCCTTCGCGTACTCGTTGTAGATCGCGTCGGGGGTGACCGTGCCGTCGGTCTCGACGAGGACCTGGTCGAACTGCTTGCCCATCGTGAGCTTGACACCCGCGAACTTGGCGACAGGTTGGTAGCCCCTCGGCGCGCCGCGCAGCGTGAGCACCGCCGCCGCGCCTGCCCCGGCAAGCACGACCAGCGCGAATGCGATGTAGAGGCCCGTGCGCTTCTTCGCAGTTAGTCGGGTCTGGACCTGCGCCGTCGGCATCACCGGCTCGAGCATATCGGCCAGGCTCGTCGCGACGCGCGGCGGATTGCCGGTTGGCGGAGGCGTCGCCATGGGGCTGCGGCGGAGCTCCGCGATCGCATCGCCACCGAGGCGCTGCGTCGACGACAAGCCCATGTCGCCTTCGCGCAGCGCGGACTCGAGCAACAGGCGCATGTCACGCGCGGTCTCGAACCGATCCTCGGCGCGCTTCGACAGGCTGCGCATCAGCGCATCCTCGATCGACTGCGGCAGCTCGACGCCGAGCGCGCTCGGCCGCTTTGGCGCCTCCGAGAGATGCTTCGTCATGATCTCGAAATGTGTCGTGCCATCGAACGGCGTGTCGCCGACGAGCGATTCGAACAGCGTCGCACCGAGCGAGTAGATATCGGTCCGGAGGTCGACCTCCTGGCCGCGAACCTGTTCGGGCGACATGTAGCGGACCGTGCCCATGGTCTGGCCGGTCGCGGTGAGCTTCGTCGACGTCGTCATCTTCGCGATGCCGAAGTCCATGACGGTCGCCATGTTGTCATGCGACCGGACGAGCACGTTCGAAGGCTTCATGTCGCGATGCACGATGCCGCGACCGTGCGCGTACTCGAGCGCCTTGAGCACGTCGACCGCGACCTTGACGCTCGCCTGCCAGGTCATGCGCTTGCTCTCGAGGATCATCCGCTCCCAGGTCTTGCCCTGGACGTACTGCATGGCGAGCACGAAGCTCTGTCCCTCCTGGCCGAAGTTGTAGAGGTGGACGATGTTCGGATGGTCGAGCGCAGCGAGTGCCCGCGCTTCTTCGACGAACCGCGACTTGACCTGGCTGTGCGCGGCGAGCTCCGGCGGCAAGATCTTCAGCGCGACTTCCTGCTCGGTCAGCTTGTGGCGCGCCTTGTAGACGACGCTCATGCCGCCCTGCCCGAGCACGTCGACGAGCTCGTACACGCCGAGCACGACCTGTCCGATCATGCGATGCGAGCCCGTCGAGCCGAGCCCGATCCCGCAGTGTGGACACTTGACGTCGATGTCAAGGATCTCGCCGCTACAACCCGGACAGTTCACGCGGCTACTCCCTTGCGCTGCCAGCCGGCGATGCGCGCGAGCCAGCGATCGAGCTCCTCGACGATGACGCGCGGAGATTCTACCGGCGTGTAGTGCGTGCCGCCCTGGATCATCACGAGCCGGCTGCCGCGAATCAACCGGTGCATGTGCTCGGCGGTCGCGGGCGGCGTCATCAGGTCCCCACTCGCGGTGACAATCGAGACCGGAATGTCGATCGTGGGCAGGACATCCTCGGCATCGTGCTCGTCGAGCCGCGCCAGGAGGTCCGAGTAGATCGCCCAATCGATCTGCTGGAAGCCGCCTGCGACGATCCGGAACACTTCCATGTCGATGGTCGGTGATACCAGGCCAAAGCGCTTCATGGCCGTGATCAGCGCATCGGATCCCGCGACGATCTTCGTGGCGCGGCCGGCCAGCCCCGCTTGCGCCTTGATCAGGCGGAGCAACGTCGGAATGACCCGCCCGATGATCCGGCTGCCCATCACGGTGTGGAACGTCTTGCCATAGGTGCCATTGATGATGAACAGCCCCTTCACCCGCTCGCGATGAAGACGAATGGTCTCGAGCGCGACTTGCACGCCCATCGACCAGCCCGCGATCACGAAATCGTCGACCTGCTCGGCCGCGAGGATGTCGATCAAGTCGCTGACCTGATGCGCGATCGTGTTCGCCTTCGGATCGTGCGGTGCCCCGCTCGTGTAGAGGCCGCGATAGTCCCAGCAGATCACCTTGTAGTCGGCCAGCACCTCGTAGAGGTACTTGAACGCGACGTACGTTCCGCCGAGCCCGTTCGCGAGGACCACGACCGGTCCCTCGCCGCGAACCTGGTAGCCGATGCGTGTACCGTCGCGAGCGACGACGCTGCGCTGGTCGACCGAAATCATCCGGCGATGATGTTACCCCGAAAATGCGAACGGCCCCGAAGGGCCGCACGCGTCTTCGAACGCTTGCTGGTCAGAAGTAGAGGATCGCCGCGAGACGCGCGCGGGTGTAGTCCTCGCTCGTGTCGGAGCTGTTGCTCGACGGGGGCGCGATCGTGCGGCCGACGCCCGTCACGTTGGTCATGTCTCCGCCCGAGACCGACGAGCGCGAGCCCGCACGGAGATCGAACGTGACATGGAAGTTACGGTTGAAAGCGTAGCGGATGCCGGCCCCGAGCTCGCCGTAGTCCTGGGTCGTCGAGTAGTTGCCGCCGACGTCCGCTTGCTGCGCGCCGAGACCGGCGAGCACGTACGGGGCAAAGTGATTCTCCGCACCGAATTCGTAAATGAGCGAGCCACCGAGTCGACGATCGACGCGGAGGTTGTCCACGCCGTTTACCGAGGTCGAGGTCTTACCGAGCTCACCTTCGAGAATGAGCCCGTTGGTCAGGCGATACCGCGCGAGGACACCGATGTCGGATTCTTGCGTGTTTGTCTGTGTGTTGTAGCCGGTCGCGACACCGCCGGCGAAGAGGCCGATTCCGAACTTCGGCAGCTCTGGCTGGATGTAGACGGCAGGTGCGACGCTCGGGCCGCCGTACACCGCGGTGGTCTCGACCGGGTAGTAGCTCGCGCCGTAGTACGCCGGCACGTCCGGGTAGTAGTTGTAGTAGTTGTAGTAGGGGCGATACGGGCGGTAGTAGCGACCGCCACCAACGACGACGTGACCGCTGACTCCCCAGCCTCCCGGCCGGTACCCGCCGTAGCCGCCACCGTAGCCGCCGCCCCAGTGGACGCCGCCACCCACGTGGACACCACCGCCGAAGTGGGCACTGCCACCACCGACGTGACCGCCGAAGTGCGCGCCACCGGAGAAGTGAGCGCCGCCCGCTTCAGCTGTCCCCGTCAACGAGGTAAGAGCAAGGGTCGCGAGGGTGGCACCGAGGAGGAGTGGAAGCCGGCTAGTCACTTGAGTTCTGCCTTTCGGAGGTCGGCGGCCGATTTGAAGGCAGCCGCCGGGTCGATCTGGAGCGTGGGGCGGCCGTTCTGGAGCGGCCGCTTGTGAGACGCGCGAGGCGGCTCGAAAGTTTACTCTGCACCCAATGGGCCAGCTGCGCCATCGCCGATCTCCTGGGTATCGGCGCAGAAACATGCCGCAATTCCCATCGGTTATCGGATCGGGGCAGGTTCGCACCTCTGCCAGGTGTGACCAGATTTTCACGACTTTGAGGAACTGTGGTGGCGCTGCGACATCACTTCTGGTCACTCCCACAAGCCTCAAGCATCCTTGACAGTTACAACCGGCGGTTCATAAAGTCCCCCTCCGGAGGATTCCATTGAGCGACGCAAAGAAGACGGGTAGCCGCGACATCTCAGAGCTCAAGCAAAGGCTCGGGCTCAAGAAAGGTGCGGCTGCTCCCGCGACTACCAGTCAGACCCGGTCGAACGGACAGTCTGGTGGGGTGGTTCCGCCGCCTGGCCTTTCGATCCAACCACCGCCAGGCATGGCGCAACCGCTTGCCCCGCCACCGCCCGTCATGCCGAACGCGCACGACGATCCGTTCGGCGCGATGAACGCGATGGCCGCGCAGCACGTTCCTCAACGCGCACCCGACATGGTGATCGTGCATGACGGCACGCCCGTCGAGAACGTCGGTGCGGAGTCTCACGCTTCGACGCTGCTCAAGATCCTGGTGCCTGCGGCGATCGCCTTGATCGTCGGTATCACGATCGGCAAGGTCGGCACGGGCGCGAGCGATTACAACGACGGACTCAAGGGCGCAAAGGCTGTCCTCGGCGAGAAGACCTTGCCGTCGACGGTTTCGTTCTTGAAGAAGCAGCTGTCAGATCTCGACACGTTGCTCGACGAAGCGAAGACCAAGCACAGTTTTAAACCCGACATCGGCGTCGACAAGCAGCTCAAGGACATGGCGGTGAAGCTCGAAGTGAAGAGCGAGCTCGTGTTCCGCGCGAAGCAGAACAGCCTCGACGCGGCCGTCTCCGGTCAGATCCTCGCGTTCTACGCGGGTGTGACCGAAGTCAAAGACATGATCGACCAGCACAACAAGGCCGCACTCGGCGACGACATGTCGCTCAAGAAGGGCAAAGACGCGGGCGATGCCGCGGACGCGTCAGCCGTTGGCGGCGCGTTCAAGTACGGCGTGCTGATCCAATCGCCGACCGATACCGACAAGGTTGATTTCGGCGCGAAAGTCGTCGTGCTCTCCGGCGTCTACTGCGGTGGCGCCTCGCCAGTGCCGGCGTGCCCGCCCGGCGAGTCGCCGACGGCGTACGCATATCAGAACGACCCTGGCTCCACGCCGATCAAGGGCGACTATGTTCACGACGGTGCAGACAACGTCCCCACCAAGAAGATCCTCCCGCTGCTCCAAAACGGCGTCCGCGACTCGCTCATCAAGGGCGGGGAGCCGACCGTGTCGGAGTACTACTACACGCGTCGCGTGCGAGCGATCTACGATCGCGTCCACGGCAAGGTGGGCCAGGACGGCAAGGCCACCGGCGGCCTGGTCGAAGACGGCAACAAGCTCGAGACCCGGCTCCAGTCGGAAGCCAACAAGGGCTCGCGCTTCTCGTTCTTCATGTAATGAATCTCGAGGGGCTTCGCTCGTCGAAAGGGTCGTATGCGTCTGATCAAAACTGTACTGCTCGCTGTCCTCGTTAGCTCGGTTGGCTTCGCGGCTCCCGCTGCCAAGGCTCCGGCAAAGGCGCCTGCCAAGACCGCGAAAGCGCCGCCCGTCAAGAAGGCTGGTCCGCCTCCGATGGTGACCGCCGAGCACAAGAAGGCTCTCGCCGAGAAGTTCGGCGGCTTCAAGTTCGGCATGACGAAGGACGAAGTCCTCGGCGTGCTGCAGAAGCAGATCGACGAGCGCTACGAAGACAAGATCAAAGGGACGACCGACATCGCTGTCCAGGATCGCTATCGCAAGGACAAGAAGACCGAGCTCAATCGGGTCTCGCAGTCCTACATCACGTTCGACGCGAAGACCTCGCCGTGGGACGTGTCGATCGTCGAGGGCGAGTTCCTGCACAACACGAACGAGTCGATGATGGAGCGCTGGGAGAACGAGGGCGGCAAGAACCAG